>Ga0315274_10001866_pt1 | contig 32303 bp, 31 predicted proteins | sample YL17G02_20_MG_FD_203700 | JGI IMG/M metagenome (GOLD analysis project Ga0315274, IMG submission 203700) | Sediment microbial communities from Yellowstone Lake, YNP, Wyoming, USA - YL17G02_20 | ecosystem: Environmental > Aquatic > Freshwater > Lake > Sediment | place: USA: Wyoming | collected...
CAATTCCCTTGGGCGCCGGGGAAGAATACGAGAAGTCTTCGATATTGACGCCGCCGGGAATGATGCGCACGTCTGGGTGGATTCCCTCGAGTTGTCGCACGTGGAGCGGATTCGAGACGACGATCACCCTGGAATGTTTGAGAGACTGGATCAGGAGGGGATAGTACCCGGGCATGAAGGCGCGCGCCGCGATATACTCCTGCGTCCAAGACAAGAAGCGCCATCGCTTGATCTCGTCGGCCATGCCTTCGAGCGAGCAGGGCCGGCACGTCTCGGGCGTGCGGAGGTAGTTCATGGGGCACGTCGCGCCGTTCAGGAACAACCGGGAATCACGCGGGCACACAAGTTCGTACGCGAAGTAGCGCAACACGATCGGGTAGTGGTTCAGGGCCTCGCTGACGTAAGGCTTGAGGAAGAAACCATCGCACACGAAAACGACGTCCGGCTTCCATGCGTCCACGGCCGCGCGGAATCTGCGAGGCATCTCATAGCGGTTGATCTGTCTTGGGGTGAAGTCCAGGCGCGTTGCGGGAAACGGCAGCGTTGCCGGATCGACGGTGCCGCGCTCCCAGGAATCCTCGCTGGCGGCGATGAACACGTGGATCTCGTAGCCCATCTTGTGCAGGCATAGGGCAACGTTGTAGAGATCTACGTCAGCACCGCCGTGCGGCGGCCATGAGAAGAAGAGGTCTACGAAAGCAACTCTCATCCTGGCTCTTTTCTGTTGGCGTCTAGTGGCTAGTTCCTACTGCCTCCACCCTCACATGAGAAGGGAGACGAGCAGTGGATTTCCCTTTCAGATCAGAAGGAGACGCGCTTCTGATGAAGTCCCCCTTTGAAGGGGGATTCAGGGGGATGTACTAACCAGCACGCCCGGCCATATGAGGATTGTACATCCCCCTAAATCCCCCTTCAAAGGGGGACTTGCCTAAAAAGAAGACTTGCCTTCTCGTTGCGGAGGTCTATGACAAGCTCTTTCCGGCTACGCTGAGGCGGGTGAGGGCGCGCTTGAGGGCGATTTCCGCTCGAGCGATGTCGATGGACTCGCTGGGTTTCTTTATGCGTTCCTCGGCGCGGTTTCTCGCCCGTTCCGCGCGTTCGACGTCGATATCACTTTCGCTCTCGGCAGTCTTGGCAAGGACTAGTACATGATCGTCGAGGACTTGGGCGAAGCCGCCGTTGACGGCGAATAAAACTTTTCCGCCATCGGGCCGGAGAGCCGTCAGGGGGCCGATCTCGAGAATGGAGAGGAGCGGCGCGTGACCGGGAAGAACCACGAAGATGCCCATCACGCCCGGCGCCGTGACTTCGGTGACGTCGAGCCTGGCGGGCGCCCGGTCAAGCGTGCATATCTCCAACACGAGGGTTTTCCGGTCCTGATCCGCCACGGTTAAGACACTCCCATGGCCTTGGCCTTTACGAACACGTCCTCGACGGGGCCGCAGTACAGGAACGCGCCTTCCGGCAAGTGGTCGCAGTCGCCGGCGAGAATCTGCGTGAAGCTGTGAACGGTGTCTTCGAGCGGCACGTACTTGCCGGCTTGGCCGGTGAACTGTTCCGCAACGAAGTTCGGCTGCGATAGGAACCGCTGGATCTTGCGTGCGCGCGCGACAGTGACCTTGTCCTCTTCGGAGAGTTCGTCCATGCCGAGGATGGCGATGATATCCTGGAGGTCCTTGTAGCGCTGGAGGATCTCCTGCACGCCGCGCGCGACGCGATAGTGCTCGTCGCCGACGATGCGCGGATCGAGGATGCGGCTTGTCGAATCGAGCGGGTCGACGGCGGGGTAAATGCCGAGTTCGACGATCTGCCGCGACAACACGGTGGTGGCGTCGAGGTGGGCGAAAGTGGTGGCCGGAGCCGGGTCGGTGAGATCGTCCGCGGGAACGTAGATGGCCTGAACGGAAGTGATGGAACCTTTCTTGGTGGTGGTGATTCGCTCCTGGAGTTCACCCATTTCGGTGGCCAGCGTTGGCTGATAACCCACGGCGCTGGGCATGCGGCCCAGCAGCGCCGACACCTCGGAGCCGGCCTGGGTGAAACGGAAAATGTTGTCAATGAACAGGAGAACATCTTGGCCTTCCTGGTCACGGAAGTATTCGGCGACGGTCAGTCCGCTGAGTCCAACGCGCGCGCGGGCGCCGGGCGGCTCGGTCATCTGCCCGTAGATGAGCGCGGCCTTGTCGATGACGCCCGATTCCTTCATCTCGAGCCAGAGGTCGTTGCCCTCGCGCGTGCGCTCGCCGACGCCGGAGAAGACGGAATAGCCGCCATGCTTGGTGGCGACGTTATGGATGAGTTCCATGATCAACACGGTCTTGCCGACGCCCGCGCCGCCGAACAGGCCGGTTTTGCCTCCACGGCAATACGGCGCCAGCAGGTCGATGACCTTGATCCCGGTCTCGAAAACCTCGGCGTGTGTTTCGAGGTCTTCGAACTTCGGCGCGGCGCGGTGGATGGGCCAGCGTTCGCGGGCCTTGACCGGTCCCAGTTCGTCGACGGGTTCGCCGATCACGTTTATGATGCGGCCGAGGACTTCAGGTCCGACGGGCACGGTAATGTATTGGCCCGTATCCGTAGCTTCCATGCCGCGGGTGAGGCCGTCGGTGGTGTCCATGCCCACTGTTCGGACGGTGTTCTCGCCGATGTGCTGGGCGACCTCGAGGACAAGCCGCTTGCCGCCGTCTCGAACGACTTCGAGCGCGTTATACACGGGGGGCAGTTGGCCCGGCTCGAACCGCACGTCTACCACCGGCCCGATGATCTGGGAAATAACACCTTTGCTCATTCTCTCCCTCCAGCTAGAGCGCCTGGGCGCCGCTGACGACTTCGATGACTTCGCGCGTGATTGCGTCCTGCCGCGCACGGTTATACTTAAGCGAGAGCCTCTCGATGACGTCCCCCGCATTGTTCGTGGCCGAATCCATTGCAGTCATTCGCGCGCCCTGCTCGCTTGCCATGGATTCGAGCAAGATCCGGTACATCTGCACATGGATGTTCTGCACCAACAGGGCGAATAGGATCTTCCTCTCGTTCGGTTCATAGATATAGTTGATTTCGGTTTCGGCCGCCTGCTGTTCAGGCGCTTCGTAAGGGAGCACCTTTTCGAGGGCGACCCGCTGCGCAATGGCCGACTTGAACTCGTTGTAGAGGCAGTAAATCTCGCCCATCTCGCCCTTTGTGAACTCAGCCACAACATCGTCGATGATGCGGGAGGCGGCGTTGATTGAGAACCTGTCATAGACGCCGACGTGGTTCGTGCGGATCGTGCAGGGGCGGCGGCGCAATGCATCCAAACCTTTGCGTCCGATCACCGTGAGTTCGACCTGGCGGCCCTGAAAGCGCTCGCGAAGGAGCCGCATCGTCTCGTTTACGATGTTCGTGTTGAAGCTTCCGCAGAGGCCGCGATCCGACGTGACGACCACGATGCCGATCTTCTCGCCGATTCCGGGGCTGAGCAACGGGTGGCTTTCAGGGTCGGCGCGGCCCGCGAGCCGGTTTGTCAGGTCGCGCATGTGATATGCGTAGGGCCGCGCGTGCATGATGGCTTCCTGCGCGCGGCGGAGTTTTGCCGCGGCCACCATCTTCATCGCGCGCGTGATCTTCTGCGTGCTCTTGACGCTCGAGATCCTGCGCCGTATGACCTGAAGGTTCGCCATTACGCGTGTTTGCCTTCCTTCCAGACAGACTCCGAGAACGTCTTTACGGCCTCCTCAATCTTGGGCGTGAACGTCTCGCTCAACTCGCCTGTGCGCACGAGTTCGTCAAGGAGGTCCTTCTTCCGCGCGTCGAAGTATTCGAACAGTTCCTTCTCGTAGCGGCCAAGCGCATGCACGGAAACGGGATCACAGTAGCCTTGCGTCGCGGCAAAGATGATAAGCACCTGTTTCGCGACTGGGATCGGCTGGTATTGCAGTTGCTTAAGGATCTCGACGAGGCGTGCGCCGCGGTGGAGCTGGGCCTGGGTTGACTTGTCGAGGTCGCTGCCGAACTGCGCGAAGGCCTCGAGTTCGCGAAACTGCGCGAGGTCCAAACGGAGCATGCCGGCGACCTTCTTCATGGCCTTGACCTGGGCCGCGCCGCCTACGCGGGACACGCTGATGCCGGGGTTTACCGCAGGGCGAACGCCGGAGTAGAACAGGTTGGCCTCGAGGAAGATCTGGCCGTCGGTGATCGAGATCACGTTGGTGGGGATGTACGCGGAAATGTCTCCGGCCTGGGTCTCGATGATGGGCAACGCCGTAAGCGAACCCCCGCCGCGGGCCTCGCTCAGACAGGCGGCGCGCTCGAGCAACCGCGAATGAAGATAGAAGACGTCGCCGGGATAGGCTTCGCGTCCCGGCGGCCGGCGGAGCAACAATGAAAGCTGGCGATAGGCCACGGCATGTTTGGACAGGTCGTCGTAGACGATGAGGGCGTCCATGCCCTTGTCCATGAAGTACTCGCCCATGGCGCAGCCGCCATACGGGGCCACATATTGCATCGGCGCCGCTTCGGATGCGGAAGCGCTCACTACAATGGAGTACTCCATGGCGCCATGTTCGCGCAACTCTTCGACGACGCGCGCGACCGTCGAACGCTTCTGTCCGATAGCCACGTAGATGCAAATCACGTCCTGACCCTTCTGGTTTACGATGGTATCGACGGCGATGGCCGTCTTGCCGGTCTGGCGATCCCCGATGATTAGCTCACGCTGACCGCGGCCGATGGCGGTCATCGAGTCAATGGCCTTGAGTCCGGTTTGGAGGGGCTTCCGGACGGGGCGCCGGTCAACGATGCCCGGGGCAATGCGTTCGACGGAATTATACTTGACGGCGTCAATGGGTCCGCGCCCGTCGATGGGGCGGCCGAGTCCGTCTACAACGCGGCCGATCAGTGCATCGCCCACGGGCACTGAAGCGATCCGGTTGGTGCGCTTGACCATGTCACCTTCGCCGATCTTCTCGTATTCGCCGAAGAGGACGAGACCGACGTTGTCCTCTTCGAGGTTCAGAACCATGCCGGTGACACCGTGCGGGCATTCGATCAGTTCGCCGGACATGGCCTTCTGGAGGCCGTAGACACGCGCGATGCCGTCGCCGGCCTGGATGACGGTGCCGACTTCCGCAACATCGACGTTCCACTTAAAGTCACTGATCTGTTGTCGAATCACCTGCGTGATTTCATCGGCGCGCGCTTTAATATCCATACGTCAACGTTTCCTCCGAAAGGAGTTTTTCCTTCAGCCGTTCGAGCCTGGTCCGCAGGCTAAAATCAATGAAATTCCCCAGAATATGCACGACCAATCCGCCAAGAATGCCCACGTCCACTCTGCAGTTCAGTTGAACCGTCTTGCCGGAGAATTTTTCCATGGCAACTACAATTCGTCGTTCGAGGTCCGGCGTCAGCGCCGCGGCCGTGACGACGGCGACCTCGACGCGATTCAACCATTCGTTGATATGATCCTGGAAACGAGCGGCCACCGCCGGCAGCAGCGACATACGATTGCGATCCAACAACATATGAAGCAGGAGCCTCAATTCCGAGGCAGCCTCGAGGTTCTTCAATGCCATATCGAGGACGCGTTCGCGCACGGCTCGATCAAGCACCGGGTTCAGCATCGCGCTGCGAAACACGGGATCGCTCGCGCACAGCGAACTGAGGATGTTGAGTGCTTCAGCGGTCTTTTGGAGCAGCGCCGTATCCGTGATGGCGCCTCGAAGGGCCTGCGCGTATCTATCTGCCAACAGGGTATTTCTCACGGGAGTCTTTCCATGAATCGGACGAACGAATCGACGCTGGCGGTGAGGCGCGCCTGCGTCGCCTCGGTCTTGTATCGCTGCTCGAGGGCCGCGGCAGCCCCGTTCACAAGATCTTCTTTGATGATCCGAACCGCCCGGCGTTCTTCAGCGAGACGGCGATCCTCTTCCTCCTTACCGAGCTGTGCTTTTGTGTCCTCGAGTTCCTTGTGGATCCCCTCCAATTGCCGGGCGATGAGCGCGTCCGTCTCCTTCTTGATCCCTCCAACCGTGTGCTGCCAACGATCCATTTTCCCGTCCGCTTCGGACTTGGCTTGCGCGGCCTCGATACGGGCGCGTTCGGCGTCGCTCAATTCATTGCGGATTTCGGCGACCTTCTTGTCAAGGAAATCGAGGGTCGGCTTCTTCAGGGCATATCCCATCAAGACGATGAAGACGGCGGAGTTCAAGACCCTGAAGTAGATTGTGTACTGGAACATCCTGCGCTGCTCGTTGATGAACTCCTTGCGGCTTTCATACTCTTTCATGAAACTGACGTCAGCGAGGAGTTTCGCGCTGGCGGGATGCAGCTTGGGGCGCTCGATATATGCTTTGTACGCCTCGTTCTTCATGATCTTGTGGCGGCGCTCCATGTCGTGCGCGTACTTGGCGATGTACTGGCGGGAGTAGCCCGGCGACTTGAAGAGCGCGATTCCCACGACAGCGGCAGCGATGTAGATTGCCGCCGTGGTGTATAGGAACTTCTTGGTGCTCATGCCGCCCTCCGGCGAGTGAGGCTAGAGGAAGAGAGGCTAGAGGAGGAGAGGCCAGAGGCTAGAGGAACGACGCTAGAGAGGAAACGCACTGTCTTCCCCTCTCTCCCACTTCCTATCATCCTCTCTTCCTCTCTTCCTCTAGCCTCTCTTGCTTACGAGGTGCTTCCTTCCGCATTGATCCGATGGTCCATGGCCTCGATGATTGCCGGCGCCAGATCGGGATACTTGCCGCGTTCCTCCTCGATCTGCCGATCCATTTGGAGGCGGTAGGCGTCGACATCAGCGTCGATTCGGCGCTTCATGTCATCGAGAATTCCCCGGTTCTTGTTGTACTCATCGAGGCGCGCCTTCCGGAGCCTGAGCGCTTCTTCCTGATGGATTCCGGTCAACTGATCCTTGAGCCTATTCTCGATCCGTTCGGCCTCCTTACTGTCGGCGTTTGCGGAGGCGCGGTCGCCCTCTATCTTTGCGGCGCGGGCGTCCATAGTCTTGAGAAGCGGACGGAACACGATCTTGTTGGTCACATAAAGGAACAACAAGAACAGTATGAGTTGGACGACCAGTGTGAAGTTAAGCGCAATCACGTCATCATTTACCCCAGGGCGTTCTTACGAAGCCGCCCCATTGTTCGAGGTGCGTCCGCGCTCGTATTAGAGGACGAGCCAAATCAACAGAGCGATGACCAGCGCGTAGATCGAGTTTGACTCGGTGATGGCTTGGCCGACGATCATCGTACGGGTGATCAGTCCGGCCGCGCCCGGATTGCGCGCGATGCCCTCGACGGCCTTCGCCGTAGCGAGACCTTCGGTGAACCCCGGAGCAAATACGCCAATGCCGATGGCCATGGCCATGCCGAAACACTTGGCGACGGTGATCAGGTCTTGCCCGCTGATCCCTTTTGCGGTTTCTTCAGCGGCCTGGCCCATGGCTGTTTGCAGCAACGTCATTGCAGTGCCGATATCCATTGGTTCTATCCTTTCTCCTTCCTTTTCAGTTCAAAAGCAGAGGCGTTTTTTCAAAACCACCCCATGTTGCTGACTTGCTCAGGCGCCCACACGCGGCGCCTGTTCGTCAAAAACCTAATCGTGCTGGATGTTCGTGGCGATGTAAATAAGCGTCAACATCGAGAAGACAAACGCCTGGACGGCCGCCTCGAACACGAGCAGGAAGGCGTCGAGCCCCAAGGGGATGACGAGTCCGTACGTAAGCGAGGATAGCACCGTCAATACAATGGCCGCGCCGGTGATGTTCCCAAACAAACGGCACGAAATGGACAGCATGCGCGAGAGCGTCTCAACAATGTGGAGCGGGAAGAAGAATCCAAGGCCCAGCACCTTGCCCAACACGGCGGCAACGGACAGCTTGCCTTCGTGATGCCAGAAGGGGCCGCACATCTCGGACAGATGGCCGAAGACGCCATGTGCGCGGAAACCGCAGTAGACGGAATACAGCACGCTCATCATGCCCAACGCGAGCGTGCAGTTCAGATCGCTGGTAGGTTCTTCAAGGTGCGGCAGGGGCAAGAGCACAATGCCGTTGCACAGCAGGATGAAGATGAACAAGGCCGCAATAAGTGGAAAGAAATGGCGGTTTGCCTCGCGGGTCTTGAGCTCGAGCGTGGAGCTGACCATCGAGTCGAACCCGGTGACGTACAGCTCGACGAGGAGTTGGGCGCGCCCCGGCACCCACGCGAACTTCCGCACCGCGAAACGGAGGGCAACCCAGAGTAGGAGCATCACAAGGAACGTGCTCGCCACAGTAATGATATTGAGCCCGCCCATCGGGATGCGAATATCCGTGAACGGCACGTAATGCCAGATTACCCGTTCGCCGATATGTTCCACACCACTACTCCGTTTCGTTCTGATCGCGGTCTTCGGCGACCGAAGAACCGGTCGAGCAAGAGCTCGACCCTTGAATGTTCGTTGTACCGGCTTTAGCCGGCCGGGGTCTGCCGGCAGAATGCCCGCCTAAAGGCGGTACAACGAACACACTATCTACCGGGGCCGATCCTCTGAGGTCCCACCCGGCAATGCCCACTGCCATGACGGCCAAGCGGACAATGAACAACCCCGCTGCCGCCGCAAGAAACCCCCGCACGTGCACGGTGTCAAGTATGTATCCGGCGTACAGTGCGACGGCGTATAGGAGAAACCGGCTTGCCGACCATGTTCGAGTACGGGACTTTACACCAATCTCCGAAGCGTTTGCAACCTCGAAAAAGCGCGTCATCAAAAAGAAGGCCGCCGTGCCCGCGAGTCCGCCGATCAGGAGTCCCCCGGCAACAACGCGGTCGAATATCAGCGCCGCGATTGTCAACGCGGCGGTCGCCGCGGCCGACAGGCAAATCACATAGGAGCGGAAGCGTCTTACGGTTTCCAATTCAGTTCCTTCGCCAGCAATAGATAGGCCCCGTACGCCCCTGCGGCAATCCCCAGCAAGATCATCAGAAGCAATACAACGCCGTGTGCGTGGAGCAACGTGTCAAGATATTTGCCGACAACGCCGCCCAGGACAATGGGGATCGCCACGGTGAGCCCCAGTTGCCCGAGGAGCGCGAATGCAGTCGCCAAGTTCCAGTCCGAATCGGGTTTTCTCTCAGTCATGTCATCTATCGTGCGCCCGGCGAACGACTCATCAGCCATCGAGAAGAATAGCGGGCGGCTTGTGGTAGAATCCAGTAAGGAGTGCTTGGGCAGAGAAAGGATGCGTATGAGCGGCGCGGGCAAGGGCAAGGCGCTAAGAATCGCTGGGCTATTATCGTTCGTTGTTGCGGGGATACTGCTGTTCGTGGGCGGGATTGTTTTCGGGATCTGGTTCGCAACGAATTTCCAGATTGTGCCTCGAGGCGACCTCGGAAAGATGATGAAGGAAACTCTGGATAAGAACCCCGAACTGTCCAAGTTGATGGCAAAAGAGGGCGGGGATGTCTCGCAGGCGCTTGACAAGGTCCTCGGATCACAGCCGAGCGCAGTCAAGGAACTTGCCCAACAGATGTTGAAACAACAGACCAAGGCGAGCGGTCCGTTTACGTTCAAGTTCAAGCCCGGGGAACGGCTCGAGTATGCGCTTTCGGCCACCATGGCGGGCGAGGGTATGGAAGCCCTCGGCACGTCGCCCGCAAACCTTGATCTCGGCGGCAAGTTCGATCTCGTCACGGAATCAGTGGATGAAGCGGGCAACGGGATATTGCGCATGCAATTCAAGGGTACCAAGCTCGTGGGTGACGTAATGGGAAGCCCGATCTCACTCACGCAAGACGTGCCGGTTCCGCCGACTCCGGACGCTGGAGCCGGGGCGACGCCTCAACAGCAAGATCAGTTGCTGGCGCTGCCGTTGCTGGGTTTTCTCAACACGCCGGTGCGGATGAGCGTGGCGCCCAACGGCGCCGCGCGCGAGCTTCCGGATGCGTCGCGTCCCAGTCCGATGATCGAAGAGCTGCCGATGCTCACGAACATCGAGTTTCCGAGCCCGGACATGCAGCCTGGGACGCAATGGGAGTCAAACTTCAACATGACGGTTCCGGGTTCGAGCACACCGGTGCGAGTGCGGCTCGTGAACACGTTCACCGGTTACAAAGCAATCGGCCAGCGGATGTGCGCCGTGATCGATCAGAAAGTAAGCTCCGAACGCACGCCCGCCGCGGCGGCCCAACTCGGTTCCGCCACGGATGCGTTGGGCATGGTAATGGGGATCAAGCCCCCCCAGATCGATCTGTCGGGCGGCAACACCATCTATTTCGACACGGACAACGGCCAGTTGGTTCACAGTGAGATGGACTTGGGGATGCACGTGGACATATCCAATTCGCTGGGCGCGGCAGGCAAGATCCTGGGAAATCTCGGTCAGGGATTGCAGGGTATACTCGGAGATTCGCCCGAGTCGGGCAAGGGAAGCCCGCCGGCTCAGGGGCAGAAACCTGAGGATCTGCTGAACCTGAACATGAAGATCAATGCGGCGGTCTCGCTGGTGGATCCGGCTGGGGCGCAGTAAAGGCTGGTTTCGGGTCGGACAGATCAGACGCGTTGGACGCGGGAAGCTGAAGCCCACATTCAAGAATTGACAGTTCTGGGCGCGTCATATATGGTCAGGGCGGCATTTTGTCGGCTTCGATATCCATGAGGGGGTTGCGATGAGAACGATTACCAGGTGTGTGATAAGCTTTGCATTCATTTCGTCCTTCGCAGGCGTCGGTTTCATGCAAACCGGCATGGCTTACGCAGTCGATCATGCGGGAGAGGACTCGATGTCAGGAGAACTCGTGCGGTTGGAACATGGTCCGTGGCTCCTGGCCACCGATCCGCAGAACGTCGGCCGTGAAAAGGAATGGTGGAAGGCGCGCGTCTCGGAGGCGAAGCCGGCACGGGTCCCCGGGATCATCCAGGAGGTGTTTCCGCGTTATCACGGGGTTGTCTGGTACTGGCGAGAATTCACCGCTCCGGCGAATCCGCACAGGGAAGGGCGATACCTGTTGCGGTTCGGAGCCGTTGATTATTTTGCGCAGGTATGGGTCAACGACGCGGCCGTGGGACAGCACGAAGGCGGCGAGACGCCGTTCGTTCTTGACGTAACGGAGGCGGTCAAGCCGGACGGCGTGAATCGTCTTGCGGTGCGCGTCGTCAATCCGGGGACCGAGCCGATTGACGGCCTGGTGTTGGACGAGACGCCGCATCGGAACAAGAGGCCCTCGCTCGTTGTCGGGAGCATGCTTGATTACGGCGGCATCATCGAGCCCGTGGAACTCGCGATCATCCCTGCCGTGCGGATCGAGGACACGTTCGTCCGCGCGGATTGGAAGACGGGCAAAGTGGTTGTTGAAGCCAACGTGCGCAATGCTTCAGGCGCACCGGCCAAAGGCAGCGTGGAATTCACCGTCCGTCCGGCAAGGAGCAGCGAATCCGTGGCTGCCGCGAGATTGGAGCGCGACTTGCCTGTCGGGGCCACGCCGATCCGAGCCGAGATCCAAGTGCGAGATCACCGGTTGTGGGACGTGGACGAGCCGAATCTGTATGCAGTGACCACGAGGCTGGTCACGGACGATCTGAAGTCTCAGGATGAACACGGAACGCAGTTCGGTTTCCGTGATTTCCGAGTCGAGCGCGGCTACTTCCGGCTGAACGGCAAGCGTATCTTCGTGCGGAGCTCGCACACGGGAAACCATTGTCCCGTGGGCCAGATTCTTCCGCCGCAAGAAGCCAAGGACCTGTTGCGGAAAGACCTCTTGTACGCCAAGGCGAGCGGGTTCAACATGGTTCGTTTCATCGCCGGGATCGCCCACCCGTGGCAACTGGATCTGTGCGATGAGATCGGATTGATGGTCTACGAGGAGACGTTGGCGGGCTGGTGTCTCGCGGACTCGCCGAAGATGGCGGAACGGTTTGACCTTTCGATACGCGAGACGATCCTCCGTGACAGAAATCACCCGAGCGTGACGATTTGGGGTTTGCTGAACGAGACACAGGATGGCCGGGTGTTCCGTCATGCCGTGGATAGCCTCCGGTTGGTCCGTTCGCTTGATGACACGCGCCTCACGCTTCTTGGGAGCGGACGGTGGGACGGGCAGAACAATATCGGTTCCGTGAGCAATCCCGGCAGCGCGCAGTGGGAATGCGAATGGGGCGTTGAAAGCCCGGACAATACGGTTCCCGGCAAGTGGGGCGCATTCGGCGGCTACTTCGAAGGGGCGGGCGACGCGCATGTCTACCCGGCGACGCCGCATACGCCGGAGATCGAAAGCGGCATACGAAACCTGGGACGCGACACGAAACCCGTTTTCCTTTCGGAATACGGGATCGGAAGCCTGATGAATGCCGTCCAAGAACTGCGGACCTACGAACAGTACAATCTTAATCCCGAACTCGAGGATTACGTCTACTTCCGGAACACGGTGGATCGGTTGAACGCCGATTGGGCCCGATTCGGCCTCGACGCCGTGTACGCGTTCCCGGAGGATATGCTCGAGCAAAGTCAACGGCTGCACTGCCGGCAGCGGCTGCTTGGGTTCAACCTGATTCGGTCGAATCCGAAGATCTGCGGGTACAACGTGACGGGGCTGCTCGATCACGGGTTCACTGGCGAAGGCCTTTGGACGTTCTGGCGGGAGTGGAAACCGGGCATTGTCGATGCTTTGAAGGATGGATGGGCGCCGCTGCGCTGGTGCCTGTTCGTGTCGCCGATGCACGGTTATGTCAACCGCCCGTTCACGGTTGAGGCCGTGCTTGCCAATGAAGATCTCCTGAGGCCGGGAGACTATCCGGTTGCACTCCGCATCTTTGGGCCGAAGGGAGTCGCTTGGGAGAGCAAGACGCAGGTGACGATCCCACAGGCGGCCAAGGGCGAGGACGGGCCTCTCGCTGTGCCCGTGTTAAAGGGCGAGATTCCCCTGAGCGGCCCTGCGGGCGAGTATCGGTTTGCGGCGAACATGGAACGCGGCGGCGCGCCCGCCGGCGGACGGCTCACTTTCTATGTGTCAGAGGCAGCGCCGCAGGTTCAAGCGTCTGTCGCTGTCTGGGGCGTCGAAGAGAAAGTGCAGACGTGGCTGAAAGCACGGGGCATTGACTGCGCACCGATCGAGGGATCTTCGCCGAGCGTTCGACAGGTGATCCTGGTCGGCGACGTCTCGAAGCTGAATCCATCCGCGGGGCAGTGGAAGGAACTACTCCATCAGGTTGCCCGGGGAAGCGTTGCCGTCTTTGCATCGCCCGCCGCGTTCAAACGCGGCGACACGTCGGTTGGCTGGCTCCCATTGAAGAACAAGGGGCGCCTGTACGACTTCCCGGATTGGCTGTACCACAAGGAGTGCATTGCGAAACCGCATGCCATCTTCGACGGATTGCAGGCGAACGGCATCATGGATTGGGACTATTACGGCCCCGTGATATCGCACAATTTCTTCGAGGGGCAGGACACGCCCGACGAGGTGGTCGCCGTAGCCATCGCGCTTTGCCATTCGGCCCCTCCGGGCGGGTATGCGTCTGGAACGATGCTTGGAATCTACAACTTCGGCGCGGGAAAGCTGATCTTCAACACGCTGAGGGTGCTTGAGAACATCGACGCGCATCCCGCGGCTGACCGACTGCTTCTGAACATGATCAAACATGCGGCGGTATCCGCAGGCCAGCCGCTTGCGGCTGTGCCGGATGATTTTGATGCGCGAATGACGGAGATTGGGCTGCGGGAATAGGGTCCAGGGTCCAGGGTCAGACAGGTCCGACAGGTCGGACATCCCTAAACCCCAAACCCTAAACCTCAAACCCTAAAATGAGCTGAGTAGCGATGGTCGATTCAAGCCTGAAAGTGTGGCTCATGGCGGCACGCCCTAGGACGCTGCCTGCCGGCGTGGCGCCGGTGTTGGTGGGCACGGGCTTCGCCTATGCCGACGGGAGGCTTCATGTAGCCTCCGCCGTGTGCGCGTTCCTTGGAGCGATTCTGATCCAGGTCGGCACGAATCTGGCGAACGATTATTTCGACCACGCCAAGGGTGTTGACACTGCGGGCCGGCTCGGCCCAACTCGCGTGACGCAAGCAGGCCTCGCGGCGCCGGGCAAAGTTCTCGTTGCGTCGGCCTTGGCGTTCGCACTGGCGTGCGTACCGGGTCTGTATATTGTAATCCGCGGGGGCTGGCCCTTTGTCATTATCGGCCTGGCATCAATTGCGTGCGGGATTCTATACACGGCAGGGCCGTATCCACTGGGCTATTTGGGCCTGGGCGACCTCTTCGTATTGGTGTTTTTTGGCCCAGTGGCTGTTGCGGGAACGTACTATGTCCAGGCACTCGAACTATCGCGTCCAATCCTGATCGCCGGGCTTGGTCCGGGGTTTCTGTCGGTCGCAATCCTGACCGTGAACAACCTGCGAGACGTGGAGCAGGACCGAGCGGCGGGAAAGAAAACGCTACCCGTCCGTTTCGGCCGCGCGTTTGCTAAGGCAGAGTACATCGGGTGTTTCCTGATTGCCTGTATCGTCGTGCCTGCCGCAATCGCGGTGTGGTATGGCCGCTGGTGGGTTCTGCTGGCCGCGCTGACGCTGCCGGCGGCTTTGCCGACTGTTGCGGCGATCTTTGGTTCTCCATCCAGATTCGATCACGAGCACGAGACCCGAGACCCGAGACCCGAAACCCTAAACAACGCGCTTGCCATATCCGGCAAACTTCTGATTCTATATAGCGTGCTGCTGTCAATCGGATGGATGCTATGACCACGCCTCTCGTCGAGCTGTTCCGATACGAGTTGCCGCTGGCGCGGCCCCTGCGCCTCAAGGAAAAGGCCCTGACCCATCGCACCGGCCTTCTGCTGAGGTTCGGCTACGGGGAACGGGAAGCGGGTTACGGCGACATCGCGCCGCTGCCGGGATTCAGCGGGGAGACTGTCGAAGAGGCGCAAGAGGCGGTTGCGCGCTGGTCGAAACTTCTGGGCCATCTTCCGAAATCTGAACCGGAACGGGAACAGGCGTTGGGGTTTCTTGCACAGACTCCGAGTGCACAGTTCGGAATCGAGTGCGCAACACTCCAATTCCGACGCGCAATCGGGAGCACGCGCAAGCTAGGACTATTCAGCAACACGCGCAAGCGGGTCTCGGTGAACGGACTCCTGAGCGGCACACTCGAGGAGGTCATTGACCGCGCGCAAGCTCTCCGCGACGCCGGCTATCGTGCGGCGAAGCTCAAGGTCGGGCGGCAAGACCCGGAAAAGGACATCGAGATGGTCCGCGAGGTCCACCGGGTGCTTAACGGTGTTCCTTTGCGGCTGGACGCGAACAGGGCTTGGGATTTTGACACGGCTGTGACGCTCTCGAAAGGCATCGCAAACTGCGAGATCGAGTATATCGAAGAGCCGCTGAATGCGCCTGAAAGGCTTCCGGAGTTTGTGGCGCGCACCGGGGCGCCGGTCGCCCTGGATGAGAGCGTGATGGAATTCGGCGTCAAGCATGTGTTCCTGCAAGCGAAGCAGTGGGCCAAAGCCGTGATCATCAAGCCGACGCTGCTGGGCGGGATCACGGGATGTGAGCAACTGGCCTATGAAGCATTGGAGTTCGGGTTGAAGCCGGTCGTGAGTTCCTGTTTCGAATCGGGGGTGGGGCTCGCCGCGCTGGCGCACCTTGCCTCTGCCATCACCTCGGAGGATATCCCGGTAGGACTGGACACGTACGACTGGCTTGCCGCGGATGTCCTGCCAAGACGCTTCAGCATAAGAGGCGGAATTCTGGACATTGATGAAGCGGACGCTTGCGTTGCCGCGCTCGACACCAGCGCTCTGGAGCGGGTCTATTATGACTGAGGAGCTGCCGACGCGCCCGTGTCCCATAGCCCTCATGGCAGCCCAGCGTCCTTCCGATCCAGCTATTCTCTCGCCGGACGGCGTCCTCTCGTATGGGGACTACAACGCTTCCGTGCGCGCCACAGCGGAGCACTTGGGCGAGATTGGAATCCGGCGGGGAGCAGTCGTGGGCATCGTCTCGCAGGCGTGCGTCGAGTATGTTGTGCTGTTGATGGCGCTGTTCCGGCTGGGCGCTGTAGCCTGCCCTCTGAGTCCGCGGTGGCCGCCGAAGGTCACCCATGACGCCTTGCTGCGAACGGGGTGCCATTGGGTAGTGTGCGGCGGTCCTGGTCACAGCGGTGGAACGGACCCCTTTCAGGTTTCGGGTCTCGGCTCTCAGGCCCTTGATCTGGCAGAGAGCGTTCATATAACTCGAGACCCGAAACGCGAGACCCGAAACCCGGTCATTGATGCAGGATCTCCGGCAACGATTGTCTTTACCAGCGGGAGCACCGGCGAACCGAAGGCCGCTGTTCATTTCTATGGAAACCACTATTTCAACGCGGCCGCATCGAATCAAAACCTACCCTTTGACGGCGGAGACGGGTGGCTTCTTTCCGTATCGCTTCATCATGTTGCAGGGCTTGGGATCTTGTTCCGTTGCTTGTTGGGTGGCGGGGCCATTGTCATCCCTTCTCGAGGCGAATCCATCGAAGACGCGATCGGACGGGAAGGCGTAACTCACGTCTCGCTGGTCCCGACGCAGTTGTACAGGCTTCTGCGGACAGAGGTGGGCCGCAACGGTCTCAAGCGCCTGAAGGGTATCCTGGTCGGAGGAAGCGCTGTCCCGGCCTCTCTTATCCACGAGGCGGCCGCCCTGCGACTGCCCATTCTCACAACGTACGGGCTGACGGAGGCGGCAAGTCAGGTCACGACCACGCAACCGGGGGACCCGCTTGACCGCCTGTTGACATCGGGGACGCCCCTTGTGCCGGGTACCGTGACAATTGCTCCTGACGGCGAGATTCTCGTGCGCGGCAAGACGCTGTTCATGGGATATCTGAAGCCTGCGGGGGTTGAAAGACCGATGACCTCGGAAAAATGGTTCGGTACGGGCGACCTGGGAAGGCTCGATGGCGATGGCTATCTCTCGGTAGTTGGGCGGAAGGACAACATGTTCGTGTGCGGCGGGGAAAACATCCAGCCGGAGGAGGTCGAGAAGTGTCTATGCCGTCTACCCGGACTGAGAACTGCCGTGGTTGTCCCGGTCCCGGATGCCGAGTTCGGGTACGTCCCGATAGCCTTCGTTGCAATGGAATCAGGTTACGAAATCGACGAGCAAGAGTTGGCGAAACACCTCACGGAAGAACTCCCTCGCGGAAAAATACCGAGGCGGTTCTTGTCTTGGCCCCCGGAAACCAAACCGGGCGATCCTAAGGTTAACCGTAACAATTTGGCCGCTTTAGCTCGAATGCTGATGAGCAAGTGATTCCCCTTGTATTGAAAATCTCACAAAAGGAGCCTCTTGACATATTTCGCTGTTCGGGGATATCATATCCGGTGAGAGGTCTAAGCGAGTCTGGGAGAAGCAAGGGGCGCGTCGGTTTAGGGCTCCGGCGGCGTCCACGGAGTGTCTCCCGCCTAAGGAGGAAGTTGCAGTGTCTGATGAATCGATGCAGGAAAGGTGTCAGGGCACAGTCAAGTGGTTCAGTGATCAGAAGGGCTATGGATTCATAGCCCGCGATGGCGGGCCGGATGTCTTCGTGCACCACACGGCAATCCAGATGAAAGGATTCCGTACGTTGAAGGAAGGAGAAGTCGTTTCTTACGATCTCCTGGAAGGCAGCAAGGGCTTACAGGCGGTGAACGTCATCCCGGTGCAGTCGTAGGAACCTTCATTTGACTTCGTCGAGATCATCTGTTAAGATACCGAGTGTGTAAAAAGGTGTCTGGTTTGGCACGTGTGCCGAACCACAAGAGGGAGCGTCAGCTTCTCACCTTGCGGCGATGGGCTCATGAGGAGATTTCATCTGCCAGCAAGGTTTGTGACACGCGTGACACTCAGGGTCTTTATGTAGACCGCGATGAAAGGGTGTATGCGGCAGAGAGGCGGCGTGCTCTCTGCCGATTTTTTGTATGTCTCGGTGACTTGGGTGCGTCGGCGCGTTCCTTCGGAGCCGCGCGTTAATGCACGCCTGCGATCGAATCGACCGGGGCGGGTCATGTTGAAAGGCTGGTTTGGGGCGCAGGGCCCCGCAAGGAGGATTCGTTTATCGCCAAGATAGAGGAGGATAAGGTCCGTGTCAATGCGATGATTCGGGCGCGTCAGGTTCGAGTGATCGATGAAGAGGGCAACCAGCTCGGGATAATGAGTCCCGCCGACGCGATGCGTGAGGCGGAAGAGCGCGGGCTGGACCTGGTGGAGGTGGCGAGCAAGGCGGTGCCGCCGGTGTGCCGGATTATGGACTACGGCAAGTACCGCTATCAGCAGAGTAAGCGGGCGAAGGAGTCCCGCAGAGATGCACACACGATCATCGTAAAGGAAATCAAGTACCGTCCGAAGATCGGCGCTCACGATTTCCAGACCAAGACCAATCACGTCAGGGCATTCTTACAGCAAGGAGACAAGGTCAAGATCACCATCATGTTCCGGGGCCGTGAACTGGCTCACCCGGAGTTCGGCCGGGAATTGTTGGAGCGGGTGATCGAGGCGACGAAGGACCTTTGTCAGGACGAGCATAATGTGGCGACCACAAGACTGGAAGGCCGCAACATGAGCTTGACGCTTTCGCCCGCGCACCATCAGGGTTGACGTTCCCCGGGTATCGGGTTTCGGGTGTCAGGAATCGGGTGGCCTCCACACGGGTAGGCCGGCCGGTTTCTGACAGCCGATACCCAACACCTCATGTGGAGATGTAGTATGCCGAAGGTAAAGACAGTTAAAGCAGCCGCAAAACGGTTCAAAGTTACGAAAAGCGGAAAGTTTAAGCGGAGCAAGGCGTATCGCGGTCATCTGAAGACCTCGAAGGCGCCAAAACGCCGCAGGAATCTTCGCCGGTCGATGGTTGTCACAGCCTCAGATGAGAAGCGCGTTCGGCGCATGCTTCCGTATGCCTGAAGCATGGGGTCTAGGGTTTAGGGTCGTCCGACCCGTCTGACGTGTCGGAGCTGTCTGACCCGAAACCTTACATCCTAAACCCGAATAAGGAGTTGAAACTATGCCACGCGTGAGAAAAGCCCCTGCTTCACGCAGTCGACGCAAGAAATACATGAAATTGGCCTCCGGTTACCGGGGGGGACACCATCGTCTCTATAAGACGGCCCGGCAGGCTGTCGAGCGTGCCGCGTGTTTCGCGTACCGCGACCGGCGGACGCGCAAACGCGAGTTCCGCAGGTTGTGGATTGCGCGAATCAACGCTGCCGCGCGCGCTTGCGGCATCAGTTACAGCCGTTTCATCTCGGGCCTCAAGCAGGCGAACATCGACGTGAATCGAAAGATGCTCGCCGATATCGCCGCGACGGATGAGGTGGCCTTTGGTCAGTTGGTTGAAACGGTGAAAGCCCAATTGAGCTCGTCCTCGTAAAGGCGGGTTTCGGGTCTCGGGTGTCCGCTTGAGAAAGGCTTTTTCCGAGACGCGAGGCCGGATACCCGAAACGCGAGACCCGAAATATGCGCATCGTTCCCGCAGTCGACATACGAGGCGGCCTGTGCGTCAATCTGGTCCAGGGCGATTATGACCGGGAGACCGTGTTCTCCGAGGACCCCGTCGAGCAGGCGCAGGAGTGGCGTCGCTCAGGCGCTGACCTCATTCACATCGTCGACCTTGACGGGGCGAAGTCAGGCCGGTGTTGCATCGAAAACCATCTTCGCATCCTGGCGGATGCCGGAGTGCCCTATGAAGTCGGGGGCGGCATCCGAACGATGAAGACCGTCCGGGCGATCATGAACGCCGGCGCACGGCGGGCGATCCTTGGTACAGCCGCATATCGCGATCGGGACTTCCTGAAGGCGGCAGCGTTGGAATTCCCAGGGAAGATCGTGGTCGGCATTGACGGCAAGGGTGGAAAGGTGGCACTCAGCGGCTGGCTCGACATCACGGAGACGGACGCGGTCGTCTTTGCGCGGGAAGCGGAAGCCGCGGGCGCTTCGCGGATCATCTACACGGACATCCTGAGCGACGGGATGATGAGCGGCCCCAACATTGCCGCAACGCAGGCCGTAGCGCGCGCCGTCCACCTTCCGGTGACCGCTTCCGGAGGCATCTCCTCCCTGGAGGACATTCGTAGGCTGAGGGGCGTTGAATCGGATAGAATCGATGAGATTATCATAGGGCGCGCGTTGTACGTGGGCGCGTTTACGCTGCCGGAGGCCATCGCCGCCGCGCGAGAAGAACGTGAGGGTTTGGGGTATAGGGTTTAGGGTTCTGAAGATGATTGTCGGTCGGACAGCGAGATTCAGGCTTCACGCGTGCGCCGGAATCCTTGCACGAACTCTACACCCTAAACCCCATACCCCAAACCCTAAACCCCAAACCCTTACGTTCCTTTGGAAGCCGAGTCTGGAATGAACAGACACTTCGACATAGTCACAATCGTCGGCGTGGGACTCCTGGGCGGTTCCCTCGGTTTGGCTCTCAAGGCGCGGTCCATTGCACGCACTGTGCGCGGAGTGGGGCGGAGGCAAAGCTCGTTAGACCAGGCTATGAAGGTGGGTGCGATCGATACGGCGTTCCTGAACCTGGAAGACGCCACGGAGGGCGCCGACCTCGTTGTTATTTGCAGTCCTGCCGGGCATGTAACGGAGGCGCTCGACGGCATTCTGTCCGTCTGCTCGCCTAGAGCGATTGTCACGGATGTGGCCAGCACCAAATCGTTGATATGCGCGCGCGCGCGGAAAACCTGGCCTGTACCGCAACGTTTTGTCGGTAGCCATCCGATGGCAGGATCGGAGAAATCCGGCCCTGAGCACGCGACGCCGCGGCTGTTTGAGGGTTGTGTAACGATGGTCGAAGCCGGCGGCCATATTGACGCTGAGGCGCGCCGGGCGGTATGTGAGTTGTGGCGGAGCGTCGGCGCTCATGTGGTCGAAATGGACCCTGAAGTGCACGACGCCATCGCGGCCCGAACAAGCCATGTTCCGCACCTCATGGCGGCGTGTGTTTCGATCTTGGCCGCAAAGGAACTCGAGGCGTATCCATGCGAGGTGCGCGCCTTGATCGGGCCGGGGTTCCGCGACGTTACGCGCATCGCGGAGAGCCGCCCCGAGACGTGGCGTGACATTTGTCTGACGAATCGGGACGCGGTGCTGGCCGGCCTTGATGACATGCTTGCGACGCTGGGACGTATTCGAAAGGCTGTTGACGAGAGTAACGGGAAAGACCTCGAGGCATTCTTCGATCAGGGGCGCATCGCCCGCGGAGAACTCCTCCACGATGCGGGAAACAACTCGTCGGAGGGCGCTGTCTGATGACGGCTCGCCGGACAAAGGGCCTGTTCATAACGTTTGAGGGTGGCGAGGGCTGCGGCAAATCCACGCAGTTGAAGATCCTCGAAGCGCATCTTGAGGCGAAGGGCTATGAGGTGGTGACTACGCGCGAGCCGGGCGGGACCCCCGCGGCCGAGGCGATCCGCGAGTTCTTGCTCGACCCTGCCAACGATACACTGAGTCCGGTCGCGGAACTTCTGCTTTACGAAGCCGCGCGCGCCCAGCACGTCAGTGAGCGCATCCTGCCGGCGCTTGATGCGGGGAAGATCGTCCTTTCGGATCGTTTCTATGATTCGACGACGGCATACCAGGGAGCAGGCCGCGGCCTTGGATTGGAGGACATGGTGCGGCTGCACGCCGTTGCAACAGGAGGATTGACGCCCGATCTGACCATTCTGATTGATGTCCCGGCGGCCCTCGGACTGTCGCGGGCGACGCAGGGCGGTTCGGATCGCATCGAGCGTGAGACGATGGATTTCCATGAACGAGTTCGAGCCGAGTTCTTGCGTCTTGCGGAAGCGGAGCCGGAACGCATCCGAGTGGTGGACGGCGCCGAGAGCATCGATGAGATCGCTGCAGTTATTCGGAAACACGTGGACGGTTTGCTGAGAGAAAAGTAACTGTCCGGCTCCCCTTCCATCGGGTGGCATGGATAAGGCTGATTTGGCCGTGTTGGAGCCAGAATTCAATGGCTATGCGGGAAAACCGGCCAAATCAGCCTTATCCATGGCACCCCGGGCTCGGGGTCCTGGACGGTTACGGAGGAAAATGAGCTTCAAGAACATTCAAGATCAGGAAGTGCCCGTGCGGCTGCTTCGCAACATGCTTCGGCGGAACCGTGTCCCGAACGGCCTGCTTTTCTGGGGACCCGGCGGGGTGGGCAAGCGTCTCACGGCCATCGAGATGGCCAAAGCCATTAACTGCGCGAAAGGGGACGCTGATGCGTGTGATGCATGTTTGAGCTGCCGCAAGGTGAAGTCCGGGAACCATCCTGATGTGAGCGTAGTGATGCCGGTGAAGAAATCGCGGATCATCGATGTCGACACGATCCAATCGGTAAACGATCTGGCCGCATTGCGTCCGTTCGAGTCCCGGTGGCGGGTGTTTGTCTTCCAGGAAGCGGATCGAATGGGGATCGCCGCACAGAACCACTTCCTGAAGACCCTGGAAGAACCTCCCGGCAATTCGCTGTTTATCCTGGTTACCGAACATCCCGGCCTGTTATTGCCGACGATTCGATCGCGGTGCCAGCGCGTCCGGTTCGGCATTCTGCGGCCGGAAACGGTGACGGAGCTTCTGCTGCGTGAGCGCGACCTCCCTCGCGAGGTGGCGAACTCGATTGCGGCGCTCGCCCAAGGTCAGATGGTGCGCGCCCTGGACCTTATTGATTCGGGCAAGCGTGAGGCGGTTCTCGAGATCACCAAGCGACTGGCCGAGGGGGAAGACCCGATGGCAGTGGCCGAGGACTTCGCCAAGAATTTCGAGGCCCGCCGGAACCAGATCGAGGCCACGATCAAGGCGGATGTGGATCCTGTCGCGGCCGAGGCGTCGCGTGAGGACCGCGAGGAGATCAGGACGCAGCAGATGGCCCTCGCGGAGGCACTCATCCGGCGTGATATAATGGAGTACTTGTATCTCCTTGAAACATGGTATCGCGACGAACTGGTCTACCGGACAACCGGAGACGCACAGAAGGTGCTGAACCGGGACCAGGTGGACCGGCTTCGTGCGGCGAAGGATGCGGACTGCGATCAAAAGTTCGCGGCGATAGAAAAGGCCCGAGTGTATTTGGAACGATTTCTGAAAGAGGACCGCGTTTTCCGCGACCTCTTCTTCGTGTTATCCCAATAGCGGGCCAGTCGCGCGGCTTCGCAGAAACGCGCGATAGAAAGCAGGAGTGTTTTATGTTGCAGGCGGTTAAGGTTCGGTTGCGCAAGCCGACGCGGGTGTTTATCTTCCTTGCCCGTGATATCACGTTGGCGCGCGGCGACAATGTGATAGTGCGGAGCGACCGCGGACAGGAGTGCGGAACGTGCATCGTGGAACCGGAGGACTGTCCCGACAACATGGCCAAGCGATATACGATGTCGGTGCTCCGGAAGATGACGGAATACGATGAGAACACATTTCGTCAGATTATGATGGATCAGGCTATGGCCGGCGCGCTGTGCCGGCAGAAGATCCGCGATCGCAAGCTCCCGATGAACTTGGTGGACGTCGAGTATACGTTTGACCGCCACAAGGTGATCTTCTATTTCACGGCTGACGATAGGGTGGATTTCCGCGAGTTGGTGCGAGACTTGGCGCACGATCTGAAGGCTCGGATCGAATTGCGGCATATCCAGGTGCGCGATAAGGCGAAGATTGTGGGCGGGTTCGCGGCGTGCGGGCGGGAGCTGTGCTGCGCAACTTGGCTTACGTCGTTCATGCCGATCTCGATGAAGATGGCAAAGCGGCAGAGCCTTTCGTTGAATCCGACTAAGATCAGCGGACAGTGCGGCCGGCTCATGTGTTGTCTGAGCTACGAGAACGATCAGTATCAGGATGTGAAGAAGAAGAAGGCCCTGACCGAAGCGGAAGAGGCTGAGAAGCCCGTTGGCCCGGAATGGGAGGATCTCCTTGAAGAAGAAGAGGAAACGCCGGTTGCTGAGGAAGAGGTTACGGGCCCTGGCGAACCGGTTCTAGTGGTGAACCCGGACGGAACCGAAGAGGTCTTCGAAGAGGAAAACGGCGCCGAAGGGACCTCGACTGAGCAACAGGACAAGCCGCAAAAGTCCCGGCGCCGGTCGCGGCGTCGCCGTCGGCGGAAACCACGCGACGCGGGTTGATCCGTTCTGGATGACGAAGCTTAGCCTCGCGGCGACTTGCGCCTGGCGCCAATCCGGGCCACGATGGGCCGCTCGAGATCGGCGGCTAGTCCTTCTTCCCCTTTGCGGGTAGGTAGCCTTGGGCTTCCAGATAATCCTTGGTCTCTTCCGAGAGCGCGGCCCCCGGCGCTTGCGCGGCGGACGGATTCAACATGCCGGTATGCGCGGCGTGCGCTTTCGCCGCCTGACGCAACCGTTCGAGGACCTCCGGTTGTTCCTGGGCGATATCCTTGAGTTCAAACGGGTCGCTCTCGAGGTCGTACAACTCATACCGCGACGGCGACCCCGGCTCGAACATAATCCACCGCGAACTCGACCAGTCATTCTGGTTCGTGCGTCGCGCCGCGTCCGTCACCACGAGTTGATATCGGGCGTCCCGCAGTGCAAAAGATCCACCGTCGTACACCCCGTGCGATTTCCCTTCCGTAATTCCGTACTGCGCCGTCAGGCCGCCAGCCGATCCCAAGAGGTCACGTCCCTCACAGTGCGCGGGGATCGGCGCCCCGGCCAATGCCAGCAGCGTCGGCATGATGTCCAGCGTGCTCACCAGCGGCTCCCCATCCGTCACGCTTGCCGTCATCCGGCCGGGGAAACGCACAATCAGCGGGACGCCCGAACATGTGATATACGGGTTTGCGTGGTTCCAGATCTCAGGCTTCTCCCCTAACGACTCCCCGTGGTCCGCACAAAACACCACGTTCAGCTTTTCGTAGAGCCCGAGAAACTTGAGCCGCGCCAGCAGTTCGCCCAGCCGCGTGTCGAGGGTCGTCACCTCCGAGGCATAGCACGCCCGGGCATATTGCATGTCCCCTTCGTTGAACCGGTTCGAATCATGGGCCTTGACGCTCTCCTCGATCAGGGTGTCCGTCATGGTGATGTTCCCCATGCGCCCTCGGTTCAGGATGATTTCGGGAAACCGATTGATGTAGTCCCCATGCGTCTCCCCGAGATGCCACACCAAGAACAATCCGCCGCCGTTCATCCCGAGGAGCGCCGCCGCATTATGATTCAGGAACTGCTTCGCCGCCTCAAACACTTGGTCCACGTCGGTGGAATAAGCATAGACGTCGAACCCTTGGTTGTAGCCCATACCGGGGCCGGCGAAACCGTCATACGGCGACCAGATGAACGCCGCGGTGAAGTACCCGCGTTCCTTCAGGCATTCCGCCAAGGTCACGGCGGATTCCGGCAACGGCGAGTTCACCAGCTCCGCCGTATGCTGCGAGGCATACAGCGACGTGAACATGGATGCGAACGCCGGACGCGTCCACGTCGCGGGCGACGTCGCCTTGCGATACAACCGGCCTTCCGCCGCCAGATGGTCCACGTTGGGTGTATGCGCGTTCGGGGCGCCGTAACAGCCTATGTAATTCCACGACACCGCGTCCCCGATGGCCCATGCAATATCCGGCAGACGTGCCGTATTCGCATGGCTCGCGTAGTACGCCGCGAACGATGCAATCCGGCATGAGAAATCGTCAATGTACCAGACGACCTCCGCCGGGTTTCCCGCAGAACACGCCGCAACCAGCCGGATGGCCTCTGTGCCCGGCGGAGCCACCACCACGTGCCCCCGCGGTTTCCAGTCCCAGTCGTTCACGAAATTTTTGGGCCGCAACATTGGGCCGCGCGCGGGCGGCTCAATGACCTGCCACTGATCGCCGATCCGCGTCTCCACCCAGACCGTCACCGCGTGCTGCGGCGTCCCGTCCGCGTGAACCCAGGCCAGGAAATCCACGCAATCTCCCGGGCCGGCCCGAAGCGGCTCCGAAACCAGCCACACCTCTTTGTCCACGCCCATACCCCGCAGCATCATAGCCCGTTTCCCACCGTGGGCTTTGGCATCGCTGATGACCCATTGCGGGCCGTCCACGGACACGGATGTCCATCCCGGGACCGTCTCGCCAGCGCCCTCCTCAAACCCGGGGTTCGCGTTGTCCCAGTGTTGTGGCAGGATCGGGTACGCCTGTGCCAGCTCAGCCGCAAGAGCAGTGCCGGTCAGACTGCATACTGCAGCCACGCACAGCAGCGCACAGGTTTCAATCCCTCTCATCTCCATAGCCTCTCCCTTGCCGTACAGGAACAACGGAAAGTGCCGTAACGCCCATATTCGAGGCCGTTCACAAACGTATTCTAGAAGCCCCTGTCCTGGGGCGTCAAATCCACCGTACACACGCCGGATCATGGTGATCCGCAAAACGGGCGGCGAACCATCGGCGGACATGTAGTGCGGTCCCTTAAAGGCTGCCTGGACACGCTGGTTCTCGATCTCTTGGAATTCCAACTCCTTTCGGCTACACTCTGTTCCAATCGAAGCGAATTCTGATGCCGTATAAGCACCGTTGTGACGGTCACTTGTACTGGATCCGGCGGCTGGATTTGTTGCGAATTGCTGGAAATCCGGGATGGGGTCGGGTACCCATGGCGCTTGTCGACACGCATACCCATTTGCAGCATCCCGAGTTTGATGGGGATCGGTCTGCGGTGCTGGAACGCGCGCTCTCCGTGTTGGATTGGCTCGTTGTAGTCGGCGACGATGTCGCCACGAGCCGACAAGGGGTAGCGCTGGCGGGAGAGAGAGTCTACGCCACTGTTGGAATCCACCCGCATAACGCCGATAAAGCAAGTGGCGAATCGCTTGAGGCTATCCGCGAACTCGCATTGCTGCCCGGGGTTGTGGCCATCGGCGAGATTGGGCTGGACTACCACTACAGTTTCTCCACACGAGATCGGCAACGGGAAATCTTCCGCCGGCAACTCGATATGGCGCTCGAATGTAGAATGCCCGTTGTGATCCATTGCCGAGAGGCGGAATCCGATCTTGCGGAGATCGTGAAACCGTTGCATCGGGAACTTACGGGAGCCGTTGCGCACTGCTTTGGGGGAGACGCCGGTTTCGCGGAACAATGTCTGGCTTGGGGTTTCCACATCTCCTTTGCTGGAAACGTAACATTCCCAAAATCCGTTGCACTGCGTGAAGCAGCGCGGGTTGTGCCCCTGGGACGGCTCTTGATCGAGACGGACAGCCCCTACCTGGCGCCGCAACCCGTGCGCGGACGGCGCTGCGAGCCGGCTTTCATTCTTCACACGGCGTCTTTTCTTGCAAATTGGAGGGACGTCGCGATCGAGGAACTGACCCAGCGGACAACTGAGAATGCAGGGCGCATCTTCCGGCTCGAAAAGCGTGAGGTCAACCGGGCGCACGATGCAAGTGCCAGACATAACGACACAGAACAAGTTGCACGATGACGGCGCCTGCGGTGTCCGCGCACACGTCCCAAAAGTCCGGCGTCCGCCCGGGCACGAAGGACTGATGCCACTCGTCGCTGACGCCGTAGAGGCCCGCGAAAATAATCGGCGCCCAGAATTGCACGGCTGACCCGACAGGCCGCCCCCGCCGTCGAAGCCCCATGGAGACCACGAAAGCCAAGCCTCCGTACAGCCCCGCATGCAGCAGCTTGTCTTCGCCGGGCAACGCAGGCTGAAAGTGGATCGGACTTGCCGTCGAGGAAAGCCAAAACAACCCCGCGCAATAGAAAACCGTCAGGACGGTATAGCGCGGGTTCAACGCGAGCGCCTTTCGGCTCGGCCTGCACCGACTGCTGCGGCCTCGACACGCAACCCGCTTCTGACCCGGCCACGCTCCGCTTCCGCAGTACCCCAGGACATGCCGTCAAGTAGGTTTTTCGGTACGGGGACAAAACACGAGGGCGAGCATGTCTGTCGACATTCCCGCCCTCTCATTAAACCAAGTATGACGTTTGCGTATGAGCGTGTGATTTACTACACACCCGGCGGCAACAGCGTACCGTACTGGAGAAGCCGTCCACTAGGCGAACCGTCGACATTCGTGCTCTCGACGATAAGACCCTGGACATCGCCTGCTCCACCGACCCATGCCACAACCAATGACCCATTCTTCTTAGCGCCTGAGCCGTCTCCAACATCCGTCCCGAGGATAGGACGATTAGGCACCGCTAGGGCAACCGCACTCTCCTGGCCGCCACCAACGGTACTCGGGTCGTCCGCTACCGGGCGGAACGCAACGGTGGAATTCGCCGGAATCGTGAATGTGTTATCCGGGGCTGCCGGACCCAACGACATGCCCGTCCCTGAGTAATACGCGATGGCGCACGTCATATCACTCGTAAGGTTATTGTGCAAGTACACAATGCCCTGGACTCCGGTACCATTGGTCGGCGGGAACCCAGCGCCATTCGAGCCGGTGTCCACGAACCACGGCACGCTCAGCGAACTTGCGAACGCCACGCCTGCAGCAATTAGGACTGCTACTACGATCATTTTCTTCATCTGTGTACACCTCCTCTCCCAATAAGACACTGCATCTACAATGCTCACCGCCTCGCCCGAGGCAGCCTGCAGACTTCAACTTTCAATCCGGGCTTCACGCCCGTCTGTTTCCGATGACTAGTTTGTACCACAAACCAGTCTGAAAGTCAAGCAAAAAATCAAAGGGCACGGATTCGGGGGCGCTTCAGGGGACAATGCGTATTGTAACCCTTTTAACGACAATGCATTACAGTCTAACCAGCCCAAGACGGCGCAGGGCTTGGCGCATAATGTCACGGAGTCGGCGCGACAGGGCGGCTTGTGGGCATTCCCGATGCAGATCGGCCATAACCCAGGTCCTGGAGCTGCTTCATCAGTTCCGGGCTTAACTTCACGCTTTCCTTCTGCACGTTACCGCGGGCGCGGGCATTTTGATTCCGGTGCTCGACCAGCAACGCGAGCATGGCGCGAACCGCGTCGGAACGCTGTGCGGAGAGGTCGTTCGTCTCTTCGGAATCATCCACCATGTCATAGAGTTCGTTGTGTTCTTTCTTCCGGTTTACAATGAGTTTGAAACGACCCACTTTCACTGCTTCGTACTCAATGTTGTACGACCGCCAGGGACCTAACGTGTGTGAGAAGATCGGCTGCGCTTTCCCGGCGGCTTCCGTGCTGAACAGGCTGCGGCCTTGCCATGCCGGGTTGGCTGGGAGCCCCAAACACTCCGAGATCGTCGGCAGGATGTTCACGGTGTTCACGTCCGTGTCGATAGTCTGCGGCTTGCCGTCCGGGAGGTAAATGAAAAACGGCACCCGCAGTTCCGCCTCATACATCGTCAATCCGTGCCCGAGATAGTCGTGATCCCAGAGATGCTCGCCATGGTCCGCGGTTATGACTATAAGCGTGTTCGGCTTCCGCTGGAGCAGCGCGTCCAGAAACTTGCCAAGCTCCTCATCCAGCGAACGCGCCTCAGCATCATAGAGGGTCCGCACGGCTTCTTCGGCTGCGGGGGAAAGGGGCTTATACGAGGGGCTGGGTTTGTTTCCCACCTTGTACTCATCGTGGTCGAATACATAGCCCATGAAATCGTTGACGATAGCGAGCTCCGAATCGTCAATGGGCGGCGGCCACCCGAAAAGCTTTCGGAACCGCTCCGGAGGCGTGTAAGGGAGGTGAGGATCCATATAATGTAAGTAAAGGAAGAAAGGATCACGGAGACCCTCGAGATGTCTTAACGCGCATGGGGTCACCTTGTCCGCCGTTTCATCGGGAAGATATTCGTATTCATCAAACCCTTCGCCAAATCCCAGGTCGCGCACAAGGTTGCCGTTCGTCTGAACAACTGCCGTTGCGTAACCGGCCCTTTTCAGATACGTCGCCATGTTCTCGAAGGACTTGGGCAGCGCATCGGAGGTGTTATCGTTCGGTCTCTGAGGATCCGGGCCGTAGTACACCTGATGCGTGTCGACGTACAGGGAAGTGAGAATCGAGGCCATCGCGGGACGGGTCCAGGTGCAGGGCGTGTTGGCGTGGGTGAATTGAACGCACCGTTTCGAGAACTCCGCAAGGTTCGGCATCAAAGGAATGCCGTTTCGGGATGCAAACACGCGGTCCGCCCGCAGGGCATCGAGAATGATCAGTACCACATTCAACGGGTTGTGCGGCGTCAAGTCGGGTTTGGGGTTTAGGGTTTGGGGTTTCGGGAGAAGAAGCAGGCTTCCTCCGATGATGAGGAGGAGGGCCATGGCTGCGGCCAATGCGAGCAAGGCCCGCTTTCGCTTATTCAAGAGGACAACTCCGTATTCGGGTGTCGGGTTCCGGGTTTCGGGTATCGGGGCGAATAGCGAACCGGGCCTGGAACCAGCTTTTGGAGACGCTCGGAGATGCGTGCGGAATCAGGGGTGGAGTTTTGCAGATTGCAGGTCATCGAGTTCATGTTCAATGCTTTGTGTTACGGGGAACCGGAACCCCGTCTTCGGGTCCAGGTCGAGGTCCATTACCTTCATGGTCACGGGATGCTGGTCGCGCTTCCATTGGTTGTAAACGAACCGTCGTCCGAAATCGGCCGTCCATGTGCGCAGTTGTTCGGGGTCGTGATCCGCGTATCGGGAACACAGGACGCGCCAGCAGTCCGTAAGCGACATCCGCCGCTTTGCGAACAGGTACATCAAGTCGTCAAGGATGATATAGGGCATGAGGTCGGCCTCGTCGCGCTGATCGGGGGCCAACTCCGCCGTGGGGGGGATTGCCAGGATGTGTCTCAGGGACTTTATGCCGTCTCGTTTGGCAAGATGTTCGAGCAGGCGGCTGATGACGGTTTTCGGCACGTTTGCCACGGGCGAGTAGCCGCCCTGATTGTCGCCGCCCGTCGTCGTGTATCCGACGGCCGCCTCGCTGAGGTTGGACGTGACGAGCACCAGTCCCCCGACGCTATTGGCCCAGTTCAGCATCATATTGCCTCGCACGCGGGCTTGGAGGTTCTGGCGCGCCAGCGGGGTCACGTTGTCCATCCCACCGGCCAACTCAGCGGCCTTCGCAAGCGCAATCTCCGCTTCCTCCGCAATGGATGCGACCCGGAACGGCACGCCCAATTCTTCGGCCAGCGCGCGTGCAGCGTTTTCGGTCGCGCTGCTGCTGTACGCCTTGTTGGGCAGATAGACTGTACTGATGCGTTCCGCGTAACGCTCAGGCTCGCGGCCCTCTCGCAGGGCCTTTGCCGCGTGAACAGCCATGAGCAGGCACAGCGCGCTGTCCCGGCCGCCTGACAGCGCGATCAGGAAACGTTTGAACGCGCCAACCTTTTCGAAATAATCGCGAAGACCCAGCACGAGACCATCAAACAATTCGTCCAGATACCGCTGAGATGGTGCGAAGTGCGAGGTGCGAGGTGCGAGGTGGGAAGTGCGAGGTGCAAAGTGCGCCGGATCGGGATCGGCATCGAAGAAGCTTTTGGGCATCTTTGCAACATACTCGTCGAGCTTCGCGGGGGTGTAGGTCCCATCGGTTACGTCCAAGGTCTGCGTAGCACCGGCTTCGCGCTTATCAATGGCGATCTGGCGCCATGTCGAGTTCTCTGCCCGTATGCGGCCGATCTCGTCCAGATCGACAATGCCTTCGGCCAGCGTCCATGCGGATTTCGACAGTGTGGGACCTTCCACCACGACGCTCTCGGGCGTCACAATGAACCCGCCGCCGTCGAATACGAGCCGGCTGTTGTCGCAACCCAAGAGATTCGCGTAGGCGTACACGCAGGCCAGATTCTCGGCGGCGCTCCGAATTAACCGGCGGCGCCGATCATTCTTTAGGGGCGTGAACGGCGACGCACTGCCGTTGCAGATGATCTCGGCGCCTGCAATAACCCGGGCATGCGCCGGGGATCGAGCCGTCCACAAATCCTCGCAGATCTCGCCACTGACCTGGCCATAGGGAAGTCTGAACACAAGGTCGCCGGCCGGTACGCCGTTGATCTCGGTAACACCCTCGACCCACGGCGCCCAGTTGCGGCCCTCGTAAAAAATGCTGTAAGTGGGGAGGTGCTTCTTGAGGATGAGCCCGCGAATCCGCTGGTCGTGCACCAGCGCCATGGCATTGTAGGTTAAGGCGTCTTTGCGCACGGGCAGCCCGATGAACACGGTGATGCCAGCACAGGCTTTGGCAAGCTCGAGCAACGCCTCCCAACTTCGCCGGGCGATCTCCGGCCACCAGATCCGATCCTCGAGGCTGTAGCCGGATATGGCCAACTCCGGGGTCACCAGCAAATGAACGCCCTGCGCGCGGCCCTGCTCGATGACTTCCGCGAGGCGGCGGCGGTTCTCGGCAAAGTCCCCCACTTTCACCGAAACCGCACTGACTCCGATCCGGACCAGCCTCATGGTGTCGCTCCGTAGAGTTTAAGATCGTCCGACCTATCTGAC
>Ga0315274_10001871_pt1 | contig 32268 bp, 24 predicted proteins | sample YL17G02_20_MG_FD_203700 | JGI IMG/M metagenome (GOLD analysis project Ga0315274, IMG submission 203700) | Sediment microbial communities from Yellowstone Lake, YNP, Wyoming, USA - YL17G02_20 | ecosystem: Environmental > Aquatic > Freshwater > Lake > Sediment | place: USA: Wyoming | collected...
TTTGAGTCGCATCTGAAGGCCAACACCTTCGAAAGCTCGTTCCTGGATCGCTACGGCTTCAACGCCCTTTGTCCAATGTTTAGATGATTTCTCTATAAGCAGGAAGTGGTCCGGTGGATGGGGGCTCTCTACCCGGAGGCATCAGCTTCTGGTACAGAGCCCACGTCTCTTTGGCGGCCCGCTGCCACGAGAATCCTGCGGCCTGGAGCAGCCCTAGTTGCCGCATCTCGACCCTCAGGTCTGGATCGGTCAGGACATTATGCGTGACATCGAGCATGTGCGCTTCGTCGTACGGGTCGAAATACTGGGCTGCTTTGCCGCCCACCTCGGGCAAGCTCGAGGCGTCGCTGCTGATCACGGGCGTACCGCAAGCCATGGCCTCTAGTGGCGGCAACCCAAACCCTTCGTAGAGCGAAGGGAAGACAAAAGCCAGGGCACCGGTGCACACGGCAGCCAGGTCGCTGTCTTGGACGTAGCCGGGCAGGATGACGCGCTCTCGTGCTGGGGAACGCTCCAAGTGCTGAAAGAAGGACTCGTAGAGCCATCCCTTGGCCCCAACGATGACCCAGTAGAGGTCTGGCTCGTCACGGCAAAGCCCCTCAAAAGCGCGCAAGAACCGCGAATGGTTCTTGCGTGGCTCGATCACGCAGGCCGTCAGCAAGTACCGCTGTGGCAGGTGATAGCGCGCACGCACAGCCGACACGGTCGCTGGATCCTGTGGTCTAAACCCTGGTGCAGCCGCTTCATAGATCACGGTGATCCTGGCTGGGTCGATGCGGTAGTACCTTACCAGGTCGCGTCGGGTAGCCTGGGAGACGGCGATGATCGCCGTTGCCCGTCGGCAGAACAGCGGCACGGCCAGGTTGAGGTACACATAGTTTGGCAGCTTGTGGTAGCGGGGAAAGAGGCGATAGATCAGATCATGGATGGTGAGTACAGTGGGGATCCCAGGCAGCGGCATCAGCAAGTGCTCTGTCGCGTGGTACAGCGTTGCTTGCGGCAGAAGGCGATTGAACCGCAGGCCTAGTAACTGGCCCAGCCAGACCTGCATCCGCCATCGCTTGTACCCGGCAAGGACCGTACGCTGAGGCACCATCTCCAGGCCTGCCAGAGGGCGGATGGTGGCATCGGCGTTGTAGAAAAACGTGATGTCGTCTCCGTGCTCGGCAAGCAGCGCTCGAGCCAGGCTTTCGGCATAGCGTCCCAGGCCGGCGCGCCCGTGCACGGCAGCAGCCGCGTCATAGTAGATGGCCATGTCACAGACCTTCCTCTGCGGGAACGGAGCACAGGCTCTCGTACCACAGTGTACCGCAGAACTGGTAGATGCGCAATTCTAACGCATTTCTAATCTTTCTCCTATCTGCTTCTAATGGAGGGCGTGTACAATAGAGGGTAAAAACAGGCGGAGGGTGACCCAATGGACCTGGAACGATATACGGAAAAGGCAAGGCAAGCGGTGTTGGCTGCGCAGTCGATGGCCGAGAATGCAGAACATAGCCAGATCGAGCCGGAGCACCTGTTGGGTGCGCTGATAGCACAGGCCGATGGCGTGGTGCCGCAGTTGGTTGAAAAGCTAGGCGTTTCATCGGCCCAGTTCGCACAACAGGTCGAAGCGCTGCTGTCGAAAAAGCCCCGTGTGTTTGGCGCGGGGACTCGGATAGGTGTGTCACCGGCGTTGGCGCGGGTCTTGTCTCAGGCCGAGAATGAAGCCGAACAGATGCGCGACGAGTACACATCCACAGAGCACCTGTTCCTGGCGCTGACCAGTGCGCAGGCTGGGGAGGTGGCTCGCCTCCTGGCTCGGAATGGCATGGACCGGAATGCCATCTATCGGGCGTTGGTAGAGGTGCGCGGAAGCCAACGCGTGACCAGCCAAAACCCAGAGACAACGTACCAATCGTTGGAAAAGTACGGGCGCGATTTGACACAACTGGCGCGCCAGGGCAAGTTAGACCCAGTTATCGGGCGTGACGAGGAGATCCGGCGTGTGATCCAGGTGTTGAACCGCCGCACCAAGAACAACCCGGTGTTGATCGGCGAGGCTGGCGTGGGCAAGACGGCCATCGCTGAAGGGCTGGCACAGCGCATCGTCCGCGGCGACGTGCCAGAGGGCCTGAAAGAAAAACGGATCGTGGCCCTGGACCTGGGTGCCCTGGTCGCCGGGGCCAAGTATCGGGGCGAGTTTGAGGAGCGGCTCAAGGCGGTGCTCAAGGAGGTTACCCAGAGCGACGGGCAGATCGTGCTCTTTATCGATGAGTTGCACACCGTGGTTGGGGCTGGCGCAGCCGAGGGAGCCATGGACGCCAGCAACATGCTCAAGCCGATGCTGGCCCGGGGGGAGCTGCACTGCATTGGTGCCACCACACTAGATGAGTACCGCAAGTATGTGGAAAAAGATGCTGCTCTGGAGCGCCGCTTCCAGCCAGTATACGTCGGCGAGCCATCGGTGGAGGACACGATCAGTATCCTGCGTGGGCTCAAGGAGCGGTATGAGGTGCATCATGGCGTGCGCATCCAGGATGCGGCCTGCATTGCTGCAGCCACGCTGTCGCATCGCTACATTGCCGACCGCTTTCTGCCCGACAAGGCCATAGACCTGGTCGACGAGGCCGCTTCCCGGCTGCGCATGGAGATCGACTCCAAGCCCGAGGAGTTGGACCGCGTGGATCGCGAGGTCATGCAGCTCGAGATCGAGCGCGAAGCGCTCAAGAAGGAGAAGGATGAGGCCAGCAAGGAGCGGCTGCAGGTCCTGGAGAAGGAGCTAGCTGACCTTCGGGAACAGGGCAGTGCCCTGCAGACGCGTTGGGACCAGGAAAAGCAGGCCATCCAGGCCCTGCAGCAGACCAAGGAGCAGATCGAGCGGACGCGCTACGAGATCGAGCAGGCGCAGCGCAACCAGGACTATGCCCGCGCGTCCCAATTGCAGTATGGCACGCTGGCCCAACTGGAGCAGCAGTTGACCAACCAGGAGGCGCGCCTCAAGGACCAGCAGAATGGCCACCGACTGCTGAAAGAAGAGGTGGACGCAGAGGATGTGGCTCGCGTAGTGGCCAACTGGACGGGCATCCCGGTTGCCCGGTTGCTGGAAGGCGAGGTGGAGAAGCTGATCCGAATGGAGGATCGGCTGCACCAGCGCGTGGTAGGCCAGGACGACGCGATCCGCGCGGTGAGCAATGCGGTGCGGCGCGCTCGGGCCGGATTGCAGGACCCAAATCGCCCGATTGGCAGCTTTATCTTTCTGGGTCCGACCGGCGTGGGCAAAACCGAGTTGGCGCGTGCGCTGGCAGAGTTCCTCTTTGACGATGAGGATGCCATGGTGCGCATCGACATGAGCGAGTACCAGGAGCGCCATACGGTGGCCCGTCTGATCGGTGCGCCACCAGGGTACGTGGGCTATGAAGAGGGAGGCCAGTTGACGGAGACAGTTCGCCGCCGTCCGTATGCGGTGATCCTCTTTGACGAGATCGAGAAGGCACACCAGGAGGTGTTCAACGTTCTGCTGCAGGTCCTGGACGACGGTCGGCTGACTGATGGCCACGGACGGACAGTGGATTTCAAGAACACGGTAGTGATCATGACCTCCAACGTGGGCAGCCAGTGGATCCGTGACGTGGCCGGCAATGAGGAGGCCATCCGGACCAGGGTGATGGAAGCGCTACAGATGCAGTTCAGGCCCGAGTTCCTGAACCGTATCGATGAGGTCATCCTCTTCCATAGCCTGACGCGTGAGCACCTGGAGCAGATCGTGGACATCCAGATCAGGCGGCTGCAGGCTCTGTTGGCCGAGCGCAAGATCGCGATCGAGCTGACACCAGCAGCTAAGGCCAAGCTGGCAGCCGATGGATACGATCCGGCCTTCGGGGCGCGGCCGCTCAAGCGCGTGATCCAGCGCCAAGTGCAGGACCCCCTGGCCCTGGCCATCCTGCAAGGGCAGTTTCACGAAGGCGACACGGTACACGTGGATGTGGTGAGCGAAGAGCTGGTTCTCTCCTGAGGCGTCAGACATAGCCCCAGGAGGCTGGGGTTGCCAGCCTGAGCGCCCGAGGCGTTGGTGTCGTACAGCCATATCCGGCCCGCGTTTCTCGTGAGGATATCGTAGGAGCTCTGTCGCTCAAGCGGCAGAGCTCCTCTTCGCCGTGGGAGTATTTCTTCCTGGGAGCAGGTGCGACAGGTGCACCATCGCGGACGATTCACCCACGTCTAACCCTGCCCCCAACGGGATAACTGTCTTTCGGTGGGCGGCCAAGCCGCCCACCAAACCCCGTCACTGGCAACTCCCCTGGACTCGTCGCGCCACGGGGAGTCCAGGGGCCAGGAGTTGAGGGGGCTTTGCCCAAACGGCGAACACGTCCTTTCGCGGTGGTTGACCAGCTTTGGAATGGCTGCTATAATCAGATATCGCCATGTGCCGGGTATGCCGTAGGGGACCGAGACGATCAAGAGGAGATGGGCATGAGCGGATGGATCGAGGTGTGCAAGACGAGCGGACTTGGGGATGGCGAGATGAAAATGGCCAAGGTCGGGGGCAAGCAGATCCTGCTGGCCAGGGTCGGGGACCGGTACTTTGCTGCCGACAATCGCTGTCCACATATGGGTGGCAATCTATCGGCAGGCAAGCTCGAGGGAACTATCGTGACCTGCCCGTTGCATCACAGCCAATTCGACCTTGCTGATGGTCACGTCGTTCGATGGACCGACTGGGCTGGGCTCATGGCTACGGCCGCTAGGACGCTGAGACCACCCAGGTCCATCAGAATGCATGAGGTCAGGATAGAGGGAGACACAATCCTGATCGAAGGCTGGTAGCGAGGAAAGATGACATGCGGAGGCTAAGGATCAGGATGCCCGACGCAGCGGAGCGGTCGGACCTGAAGCGCATGCTGGGCCTCGTTGCCCCGCACTGGCGTCCGCTGACATGGGCAGCCTTGATGTTGGTGATCTCTAGCCTGATCGGGCTGGTGCTGCCCGCGGCCATTCGCTGGCTCGTGGACACGGTGTTCGTGACGCGTAACCTGGGGCAACTGACGAATGTCGCGCTGGGGCTCCTGGCACTGTCTGTGGTGCAGAACGGGCTCGCCGTCGCATACTCTTACCTGGTTTCCAAGGTTGGGCAACGGTTCATTGCCGATCTGCGGCTGCAAATCTATGAGCGCGTGCAAAGCCTGCCGCTGCGGTTTTTCGCCGAGCGCCGTACCGGCGAGATCGTCTCAAGGGTGAGCAATGACGTAACGTTCGTGCAGCAGGCACTCACCGAGACACCGATCCTCTTTGTCCGCCATTTCATCACATTGGTGGGTGGGCTGACCTTGATGCTGGTCATGAGTTGGCAGCTTGCGTTGTTTGTCCTGGGGTTGATCCCGCCGCTCATGGCCATTGGCCTGCTATTCGGGCGGCGATTGGAGCGGCTTTCGACGGCGGTGCAAGATCGGCTGGCCGACTCGACTGTTGCACTCGAGGAAACGCTCTCTGGTATTCGCGTGGTCAAATCGTTCGCCCGGGAGGCGTTCGAGCGCAACCGGTTCGCGCGGTATGTGGAATCTGCATATGTCACGGCGATGCAGCGCGCCCGCGTGCGCGCCCTATTCGTGCCGCTGATCAGCTTGCTCGGGTTCACCGCCCTCGCGCTCATGCTGTGGTACGGCGGAAGACAGGTCGTGCTCGGCGTGATCACGCCAGGCGAGTTGATTGCTTTTCTGTTCTACATGGTCATGGTCGCTGGGCCGTTGGGGGAATTTGCCGGGTTGTACGCGCAGTTGCGCCAGGCCATCGGCGCCGGGCGACGGCTGTTTGAGCTCCTCGATGCCGCTCCAGAGCCCCTCGACGTATCGGGCGCAATCATGCCACAACGGCTGAATGGACAGGTACAGTTCGTGGGAGTCAGCTTTGCCTACGATGGCGGGGAATGCGTGCTGGCGGATATCTCGGTGGACGTGCAACCTGGCCAGGTCATCGCCATTGTGGGTCCGAGCGGCGTAGGCAAGACCACGTTGGTGAATCTCGTCCCGCGGTTCTACGACCCAACGGTCGGCCGGATCGAGATTGACGGTCGCGACATACGCGAATTCGACCTGCATGGTCTGCGCGAGCAAATCGGCCTTGTGCCACAGGAGACCTTTCTGTTTGGTGGCACTATCCGCGAGAACATTGCCTACGGGCGACTGGACGCCAGCGACGATGAGATCATTGCTGCGGCACAGGCAGCGAACGCGCACGAGTTCATCACCAGCCTTCCCGATGGGTATGACACGATTGTCGGTGAAAAGGGCGCCAGGCTTTCGATGGGCCAGCGACAGCGGATCACGATCGCGCGTGTGTTGCTCAAGGACCCCCGGATCCTGATCCTCGACGAGGCGACCTCCTCCCTCGATTCAGAATCTGAGCGGCTCGTACAGGAGGCACTCGAACGGCTAACGAGCGGGCGGACAACCTTTGTCATCGCCCACCGTCTCTCCACTATTCAGCGCGCGGATCGCATCATCGCTCTGCAGGACGGACGCATTGTAGAGGAAGGCCGGCACACCGATCTGCTGGCCCAAGACGGACTGTACCGTCACCTGTGGTCTCTCCAGTTTGCCGACCAAGAGGATGCGCCATGAGGCTACGGCTCCGTCAGCTTGTACCCTACTCCCCAGACCGTCTCGATCTCGACCCCACTGTTTGTTAGCTTGTCGCGTAGGTGGGCCACGTGGACGTCTACCGTCCGCGTCTGGCCGTAAAAGTCGAATCCCCACACCTGCTCGATCAGTTGCTCGCGGCTCAACACCATGCCCTTGTGGTTGAGGAGAGTCACCAGCAGCTCAAACTCCTTGGCCCGCAGGGAGACCGGTTTCCCACAGACCAGGACTTCCCTGCTGCCGACGTTGACCTGGAGCTGGGCGATGGAGATGATCTGCATCGTAGAGGTCTCTGTCCTGGACTGCACGCCACTGCGCCGCAGAACAGCCTTGACCCAGGCCACCAACTCGCGTGGGTTAAAGGGCTTGGTGAGGTAAGCGTCGGCTCCCAGTTCCAGGCCGACGATCTTGTCTACGGCGTCGTCGCGGGCGGTAAGCATGATAATCGGCAGATCTGACTCGGCCCGGACCCGGCGACAGATCTCCCACCCATCCACTCTGGGCAGCATCAGATCGAGCACTACCAGATCAGGCCTCACTGTGGCGATCATCTGGAGCCCCCTCTCTCCATCTGGCGCGCTATGGACGGCAAAGCCTTCCTTTTCCAGGTACATCTGGGCCAGCTCCACGATATGAGGCTCGTCATCTACCAGCAGGATCGTTTGTCCGGACATGCACGCTCTCCCGACGGGCGCGTTCTTGAGCAGTTGGGGGGCACAAGGCCCCGTGCTACATCATGCTCCCGTTGTGCCTATTTCCCGACACAGAAGCGGCCAAAGATCGTCTCCAGCAGCGTGTCGCTCACCGTTTCCCCGGTGATCTCTCCCAGGGCATTGGCCGCTGCGGTCAGGTCAATGCTGACCAGGTCGTCTGGCACGCCGGCTCGATGCGCGGCGAGGGCCGAGCCAACGTGTCCGTGGGCACGCCGCAAGACATCCCTGTGTCGTGGGTTGCTGACCAGCGCGACATCGGAGGCAACTACCCGCCCGGCGAACACTGCCCCCTGGATCGCTTGTTCGAGGTCGGCGATCCCTGCACCGGTCAGCGCCGAGATCTCGACTCGGGGTGCGCCCGGCAAGATCCCATTCACCTCGGCCACCATGGACAGGTCAGTCTTGTTGATGGCCAGGATGGCCGGCTTGCCTCCGATCAGGGCAGCGATTTCGAGGTCGGGAGCGGTGAGCGGCGAACTGCCCTCGATCACCAGCAGCGCCAGGTCTGCCTGCGCCAGGGCCGCGCGACTGCGGGCCACGCCCAGATCCTCAGCCAGGTTCCGCGTGTCGTTTCGGATGCCCGCCGTGTCTACCAGGACCAGCGGGATGCCATCCAGGTTTAGCGTTTCCTCCAAGGTGTCTCGCGTCGTGCCTGGAATGGGGGTCACGATGGCTCGCTCCATACGCAGCAGAGCATTGAGCAAGCTGCTCTTGCCCACGTTGGGTCGGCCCACAATTGCGGCACGGATGCCCTGACGATAGACGATGCCGCGGTCTGCACCGGCGATCAAGTCCCGCAGCACCTGCCCGGCAGCTATCAGTTCATCCTCGACCGGACATGGCGGGATCTCATCTTGGTCAAAGTCGATGCTCGCTTCCACCCATGCTAGCACCTCCAACACCAGCGACCGGGCCTTGCGGATGCGATGCGACAGGTCGCCTCCCAGTTGAGCCATCGCCATTCGCAGGCTGGCCTCGGTCCTGGCCTCCACGATGTCGGCTACGGCCTCGGCCTGGACCAGGTCGATCCGCCCGTTCAAGAATGCGCGCAGCGTGAACTCGCCCGGGCCGGCCAGGCGTGCCCCCTGGGCCAGACATAGGTCGAGCACCCGGCTGAGGGGCGCTGGCCCACCGTGGCAGTTGATCTCGATGACATCCTGTCGGGTGTAGGTGTGGGGAGCAGGCATATACACAGCCAGCGCCTCATCCACAACCTGGCCACTCTCTGGGTCGAGGATGTGTCCATAGGTCAAGGTCCTGGGGGCCAAGTCGGAACGAATGGAAAAGACACGCCGCAGGATGGGCAAGGACCGGGCACCGCTGAGGCGCACGATGCCAATGCCGCCGCTGCCAATCGGCGTTGCCACGGCGGCGATGGTGTCATCCAGGTTGTAACGCCCACTATAGGTCATGCTGTGGCCTCGAACCGCGCCCACGGGTGCTGTGCAGGGCTTGTGCCTTGCTGCTGGACCAGATTGTGCCATGGAACCAGGGCAAACGCAAATCCAATTGCTTTGACTTTCCGGCATGCGGGGCTATAATGGGGAGCGAATCCCTCACTGCCGACCCGATTGGCGCATCAGTCGCTAGTCTGCGACTTGGCAGAATGCGTCAGTTCGCTGCCTGGGCGAGCTACGGACGGTTCAAAGACCCTCCCCAACGCCCATCGTCGTTTGCCTGCTGGACGTGGACAGACCCTGAAAGGAAGCCCCGATGCGTGCGGTGTTCAGAATCTGGAGCACGATCAAGCCTTATTGGAGGAGGTTGGCGCTGGCCTGCGCCTGCCTGCTGGCAGGGACAGCTCTGGATCTGACCATTCCCTGGATATTGCGGGAAACGATCGACATCGGACTAGCGGGGGGGCGGCCCCACTTTATGGTCACGGTAGGGCTGATCGTGGTAGGGATTGGTGTGGCCAGGGCCCTGTTCTCTTCTGGGCAACGGTATATGAGCGAGTGGTTGTCTACTCGCGTGGCTTATGACCTCAAGAACCGGCTGTACCGGCACATTGAGACCCTCTCCTTTTCGTTCCACGATCGCGCACAGACAGGGCAGTTGATGACCCGCTGCACTGGCGACGTGAATGCGGTTGAGCGTTTTGCTTCCATGGGGCTGCTGGAGGTGGTGTATATCACGGTCATGACTGCGGCTACTGTCGTCATCCTGTTTGCCCAGAACGCGCGCCTGGCCTTGATCGCGTTGGCGCCCTTTCCCTTGCTGATCGTCCTGACCGTCCGCTTTGGGGGCCTGATGCGCCGCCGGTTCAACGCGATTATGCAAGCTATAGGCAAGTTGAACACCATCCTGCAGGAGAATCTGATCGGCGTGCAGGTGGTGAAGGGGTTCGCGCGAGAACCCTTCGAGATCGACAAGTTTGATCACCAGAACCAGGATGTCTCTCAGCAGCGAATCGCGGTGAACCGCTACTTTTCGGTCAACATGCCGGCGATGTCGACCATCATCTTTATCAGCACCGTGCTGATTCTCTGGTTCGGTGGGCAGCAAGTGCTGGCGGGGACCATGACCGTCGGCACGCTGGTCGCTTTCAACAGCTATGTGACCATGCTGAGCATGCCTGCGCGCCGCTTGGGCTTTTTCGTCAACATGCTGTCAGAGGCGTTGGCTTCTGCTGAGCGTATCTTTGAGCTGTTGGACGAGCCGATTGCCGTGCAAGATCGGCCCGACGCCCGGCCCCTTGGCCGACTAGAAGGCAGGGTAACCTTTGACCAGGTGTCGTTCCGGTATGCGCACAGCGACGAGTACGTGCTGCGAGAGGTCGACCTGGAAGCCGAGCAGGGACAGGTGATCGCGCTACTGGGCAAGACCGGTTCGGGAAAGACGAGCCTGGTGAACCTGATCCCACGCTTCTATGATGTGACCGCCGGCAGGGTGCTGGTCGATGGAACAGACATACGCGATGTCACCTTGCGGAGCTTGCGCCTGCAGATTGGGATCGTGCTGCAGGAGAGCCGGCTGTTCTCGGCTACGATCCGGGAGAACATTGCCTACGGGCGTCCGGATGCCTCTGATCCAGAGATCGTGGCCGTGGCCAAGGCAGCGCGGGCCCATGAGTTTATCATGGAATTCCCCGATGGATACCGAACCGAGGTCGGAGAGCGAGGGGTGACGCTGTCTGGAGGGCAGCGTCAGCGGGTAGCCATCGCCCGGGCCCTGTTGCTGGACCCACGCATCCTGATCCTCGATGACTCGACATCGAGTGTGGATACCGAGACCGAGTACCTGATCCAGCAGGCTCTCAGGACGCTCATGCAGAGCCGAACGACCTTTGTCATCGCCCAGCGGCTGCAGACGGTGACCAACGCTGACCAGATCCTGGTCCTCGACCAGGGACGCATCGCGCAGCGCGGGCGACACGAGGCGTTGTTGGAGGAAGGGGGACTCTACAAGGAGATCTATGACCTGCAGCTTCGCGATCAGGAGCGGCTGCGCCGCGAATTGATGCAACTGGGCGGCCTCTTTGAAGACCGGCGCATGCAGACGGTGCGGGGAGGGGCGGGCCTTTTTGACGGTGCGTCGGGCTAGGCAGGAGGAAGGGACATGGCACGCACAGAGCCCCTACAAAAGAGATCAACCGAGCAGTTGGAAGAGGAATTCCAGGTCAAAGCGTATGATGCCCGGATTACGGGCCGCCTGTTGGGCTATCTGCGCCCGCACACCGGGATGGTTGTCGCTGCGGCAGCGATCATGGTGGTGACCGCCCTGACTGCCCTGGCTCGGCCATGGATCGTCTCGCAGATCATCGATATCGGGATCGCACAGAAGAACGTGTCGTACCTGTTCCGCATGGTCATCGTGTACATGGGCCTCAATGCCTTTGAGGCACTGGCGATGGCCGGTCGGATCAACTTGATGACCTGGGTGGGCACCATGGTGATCCGCACTCTGCGCAACCAGATCTTTGGGAAATTCCAGGACCTGTCGATGAACTTTTTCGGCGAGCACGAGGTAGGCAGGCTGATGTCTCGCATGACGACCGACGTGGACCGCGTGCAGGAGCTCGTCACCTGGTCGGTGGTTTTTTTGGTCAACGACGCAGTCCAGTTGATCGGGACCATCATCATCATGTTTTCGATGAACGCTCCCCTGTCTCTGGTTTCGTTCGCCGTGCTACCTTTCATGATTGTCGCGACCGAAATGTGGCGGCGGCGTGCCCGGGAGGCATACCGCTGGGCGCGGCGGGCTATCGCCAGAGTGAACGCCGATCTTCAGGAGAACATCAGCGGCGTACGGGTTGTACAGTCCTTCTCCCGCGAAGACACCAACTACCAGCGCTTCGCAGGCCGGGTGAACCGGGAGCATTTGGACGCGCAGGTGGCTTCGGTTCGCCTGGGAGCTCTCTTTTTCCCCAGCGTGGACCTGCTCAGTATGGTGGCCATTGGCCTGGTCATCTGGTATGGGGGTAGGCAGGTGCTCCGAGCCGAGCTGAGCGCAGGGACCCTGATCGCCTTTACCATGTACATCGGCAACTTTTTCTTCCCCATCCGCGATCTGGCCGGGCGGTATAACCAGCTCCAGGCGACGATGGCGTCTGGCGAACGCATCTTTGAGCTCCTGGACACCGAGCCGTCTATTGTAGATCAGCCTGGGGCGGTGGAGATGCCACCTATCCAGGGGCACGTGCAGTTCGACCATGTCACGTTTGGCTATGATCCGGAGACCATGGTGCTCAAGGACATCAACCTGGAGGCTTTGCCCGGGCAGATGGTGGCCTTTGTGGGAGCCACCGGCGCCGGCAAGAGCTCGGTGGTCAAGTTGCTGGGACGCTACTATGACGTGGATGAGGGGGCTGTCCTGATCGACGGGCACGACATCTGGACGGTGACGATGCCAAGCCTGCGCAGCCAGGTCGGGGTGGTCTTCCAGGAGACCTTTCTGTTCAGCGGCACGGTTATGGAGAACATCCGCTACGGCCGGCTGGACGCCACGGACGAAGAGGTGATCGCTGCGGCTCAGGCGGTTGGTGCTCACGATTTCATTGCCCGGCTCAGCGACAGGTACCAGACCGAGGTCCAGGAGGGCGGTTCGCTCCTTTCTTCAGGGCAGCGGCAGTTGCTCTCTTTTGCCCGTGCCCTGCTGGCCGATCCCCGCGTGCTCGTCCTCGACGAGGCCACATCGAGTGTGGACACGCAGACGGAGCGCCTCATCCAGGATGCTATGGGGCGTCTGCTGGAAGGACGCACCGCGTTTGTCATTGCGCACCGACTATCCACGATCACCCGCGCCGATCAGATCATCGTGATGGATCATGGCCAGATCGTCGAGCGGGGCACGCACGAAGAGCTGTTGGCCCTGCAGGGGGCGTACTATCGTCTCTATTCGCTGAGTTACCAGGCTATTGAAGAATCAGAGACGGCAGAGCTGGTGCCGGGTCCGTCCAATCTATCGGGGACACGTGCCTCGACGTCCGGCGGGTGACACACCATGGAATGCTCTCTACTGTATCACCATCTTCGGTAGAAGCTCCACCCGTTCAGATCCAGACTGGCCGAATCTACGACACCGAATATGCTAGTCGATGCCCGCTTCCAACACTGGCAGCGGCGCATCTTTTTCATTGCCTGGTCTAGCTATGCCAGCTCTTACCCATGCCGGGTGAACATCGCTGTAGCCCTGCCCGCTATCCGGGCTGACCTGGACTGGGGAAGGTGGAATGCCGTGTCCACCTATCAGTTGGCGCCGACGCTGATCGCCCTGGCTGGCGCTGTGATGCTAGACCAGCTGGCAGAAGCAATGCTGTGAATGGCGAACCTCCCGCAGGCTGGGCCACTGGCACTGCGTGCGCCTGGCCATCCAGCCTGCGGGAGGTTAGACTTGAGCCCTTTCCTGGACAGAAACCCCGTTTTCGGTTAGAATGGAAGAAGGGATATTGTGCGTTGGCAGAGTAGCGATCTTGCTCCTGCGAGCATGATCCCAACAGAATACCCACACCTTACATTGGAGAGATGACCAGCATGAAGAGGACACATCGTAGCGTAGCGTATTTCTTGGCAAGTACACTGGTGATCGTGGGCGGGCTGCTCACCGGGGTTCGCACGGCAGTGTTGGCTGCGCCCCCAAGCCAGGGCGCGCGAGAGGTCGATGTCGTTCTGGTAGTGGACCAAATCAACCGCTGGCAGTTGAGCACGTTTCGGGGGTACCAGTTCAAGAAATCGATCTCCCTCGGAGACGTCACGCGCTTTAACGAGCGCATAGCAGATGGTGACGTGCAGGTGTATATCGACCCGGCGCAGTTGAAGGCCCGTGGTGCCAACGCGCTGTACGAAGACTGCGTAGGGGTCGGGTGCAGCACCTACTTGAACGACATCATCATCGGAGACACGCCCGACAAGATACCTGGGCAGACGTTGTGGCACGAGGCCATGCATGCCATCTTTGATGCGCACGACTCTGAGCTGCTCGTGAGCAGCGATGAGACATACGCATGGTACATGGAGGGCGTGATCAACAATGCTCTACCGGTCCTGGTCCAGTACGAGGGAGAGCTGAAAAAGGGTGCCTCATGCGACCAGAAAAAGTTGGACCAGTACTGGAGCTTGTTTGAGAAACGCCTGAAGGAGGCCAGGAACACGGTCGAAGGCCAGATCACGGGCGATGCTCAGATCCAGCAGTTGCAGCAGTTGACCGGTTTCAGCGTCGATGCGGCTGCCATCCGGCAGGGATATGTTGCCGCCGGCCTGGACAAGTGCCCGGCCGCTAAATCCGCCACGGCCACGTCAGGCCTGGATCTCATCTTTTGCATCGACGTGACTGGCAGCATGGAAGACGACATCGCCGGCGTCAAAGCAGCGGCCTCGGATATCGTGAATACCATTGCCGCCAAGAGCAAGGACTACCGTGTGGCGATCATCGCGTACCGCGACTGGAACGACTCAAAAGGCCTGCCGATGTTCGAAGACTATGCCTTTTCCTCCAGCAAAGACACGATCATTGCCAACATCAACCGCTTGAGCGTGGACGGCGGTGACGATACGCCGGAAGCGGTATTTGAGGCTCTGATGCGAGCCATCGACTCGTCGAAGGTGGGCGGCTGGCGCGCAGGTGTGAACAAGCAGGTGATCCTGATGGGCGACGCCCCGCCTCACAATCCGAGCCGGGATGGACTCACGCCAGCCATTGTGGCCAAGGCGGCGGAAGACGCCGATCCGGTTGTCATCCAGACCCTGGTGGTGGGCATCAACGGCGCCTACGACCAGGAAGCGGTAAACGCCTTCAAGGAACTGGCCAAGCTGACTGGTGGCAACTCTTTTGAGGCGATCGATGCCTCCAAGGTGCCCGAGGCACTGCAGAAGACGATCACGGTGATCGACCAGCCCAAAGCGCCTACCTGGCTGTCCACAGCAAGCTGGCTGCTGTTCGGTGGGCTGTGCCTGGGGCTGCTGCTGATCGTCGGTGTCGTGGGCCTGGTGCTTTTGTTGTCAGGCGGCAAGAGGCGGCGTGTACGCCAGGCGATGCCAGCCTACGGTCCGGCGCAGGCGGCTCCGCCCTACCCACAGCAGCCGTATCCGCCACAGTATGCGCCACCGCAGTACCCTGCGCCACAGTACCCCCCGCCACAATACCAGGCGCCACCTCCGCCGGCATCGCAATACGTGGCGCCGCAGTACCAGACGACACCACCGCCTGCGTCCCAGTATGTTGCGCCTGCGCCGCAGCCGGCACCCTATGCCGCACCGACTCCGTCTGGCCACTGGCAAGGGCAGACCATGATGGCGTCGGCGATGAACGTGGCCGAGCTGGTTATCGAGGGCGGAGTGGACGTAGGACAACGGTTCCCGCTCAAGGCCCAGATGCGCCTGGGGCGGGCGGATGACAATGACATTGTGCTGCGTGATGCCCAGGCTTCGCGATACCACGCCCTGATCACCCTCACTGGGACCGAATACGTGATCGCCGACCTGGGCAGCGCCAACGGCACCAAGGTCAACGGTGCGTCAATCCGCCAGCCTTGTGCTCTGCACCCCAACGACGTTGTCACCATCGGGGCTCAGCAGCTCCGGATGCAGCAGAGGTGACCGGCGCATAAGGAATGTCAGCATGTCGAAGCCGATGGCAGCGATCCGGCCAATTCACACCTATTCGATCGTCGCCCGCGATGTGAACAGCGGGGAGATGGGGGTGGCCGTCCAGTCCCACTGGTTCTCCGTTGGTTCGGTGGTTCCCTGGGCAAAGGCTGGCGTGGGCGCAGTCGCTACCCAGTCCTTTGCCAACGTCTCCTTTGGCCTGCGGGGGCTCCGATTGCTCGAAGAAGGCAAGACGGCACAAGGGGCGGTCGAGGCGCTGGTAGAGCCGGATGAAGGTCGAGACGGGAGGCAGTTGGCCATCGTCGATGCCAGGGGCGGAGTAGCAGCATACACGGGCGCCCGGTGCATTGCTGAAGCCGGGCACTTGATCGGGGAACAGTTCTCGGTGCAAGCCAACATGATGCTCAACGACCGGGTCTGGCCGGCCATGGCGGAAACGTTTGCCGGGAGTACTGGGCCCCTGGCCGAGCGCCTGGTGGCTGCGCTGGCAGCGGGCCAGCGAGCGGGAGGGGACGTCCGCGGTAAGCAGTCGGCTGCGCTCCTGGTGGTCAAGGCACAGGCAACAGGCAGACCATGGGACGACACGGTGGTAGAGCTACGGGTAGAGGATCACCCGGAGCCGGTCCAGGAGCTGCAGAGGTTGCTGCGGGTTCACCGGGCGTATGGGTTCATGAACCAGGGCGATCAGTGCATGGAGCGAAATGACGTGCAAGGCGCGCTGGCTGCATATGGCACGGCAGAATCGCTGTTCCCCGAAAACCTGGAGATGCAGTTCTGGCATGCGGTTGCTCTGGCAAACAAGGGCCTGGTAGCCCAGGCCCTGCCCGTTTTCCAAGAGGTCTTCCGTCGGGATAGGAACTGGGTGGTGCTGACCACGCGCCTTCCGGCGGTCAGCATGCTGACGCTCAACGAACAGGATCTGCAATCGATCCTATCACTCGGTCGGGAATAGCGTCACATAGGATGGTGACGGTGAAGACGGTGCTGTTGCTGCGGCATGCCAAAGCGGAGCGTGGGCTAGAGTACCCGGATGATGTGGACCGTCCACTGGCCGGGCGCGGCAAGCGAGATGCGACCCAGGTGGGCGAGTGGATGGCTGCACAGGGCCTGGTGCCCAACCTGGTGATCAGCTCGCCGGCCAAACGGGCCCGCCAGACCGCGCGGCGCTGCGCCGATGCTGCACGATACGTGGGCGAGATGCGGTTGGAGGACGCGCTTTATCTCTCGGGCGAGAACGCCTACCTGGAACTGCTGCGCGGACTGGATGACAGAGTGGGATCGGTGCTGCTGGTGGGGCACAACCCCGACATCGCTGTGCTGGTCGAGCGGCTCAGTGGACAGGCAGTGCGCGTGCCGACGGCCGCATTGGCGCGGATCGATCTACCGATCGAGCACTGGTCAGAGCTGGCTGAGGGACAAGGAAAGCTGGCCTGGGTGCATATACCTGGCCTGATGTAGAGGTGCACATCCCTGCGCCCTCCCCTGCGAAGCGGAGGAGGGCGCAGACATAACGTACGCCTAGTTCGCCCTGTTGTTCCTGATCGCCGCCTGGGCGGCTGACAGGCGAGCCACGGGCACACGGTAGGGCGAGCAGCTCACATAGTTCAGACCGGCGATGTGGCAGAACGCGATCGATGCGGGGTCGCCGCCATGCTCGCCACAGATGCCGCACTCCAGTTCTGGGCGGGTGGTACGGCCCTTGCCCACGCAGATCTTCATCAACTGGCCCACGCCATCCAGGTCCAAGGTCTGGAACGGGTTGTCGGGCAGGATGCCGTGCTCGATGTACTGCACCAGGAATCGCCGTTCAGCGTCGTCTCGGCTGTAGCCAAAGGTCATCTGGGTCAGGTCGTTGGTGCCAAAAGAGAAGAACTGAGCCATGGTGGCAATCTCGTCGGCCGTCACTGCGGCACGCGGGATCTCGATCATGGTTCCAAACTTGTACTCGATCTCGGTGCCTTGCTCGGCCATCACCTGCCTGGCGACCTGCTCCAGTGCGACCTGGGTCACCTTGAGCTCGTTGACGTGCCCGGTCAGCGGGATCATCACCTCTGGCTTGACCACAATTCCCTTCTTGGCCGCCTGGCACGCCGCCTCAAAGATGGCCCGCACCTGCATCTTGGTGATGTCGGGATATACGATGCCCAGGCGGATGCCGCGCAGGCCCATCATCGGGTTGGCCTCGTTCATGCGCCTCACGGCGGCCAGCATCCGTTTCTTGGCGGCTAGCGTCTCCTCGAGCAGCCTCTTGCCGGTCTCGGTGCGCAGCAGGCCGGTGTCTGCTTCCAGGTCGGTGACCTGGACCATCAGTTCTTCCAGGCCAGGCAGGAACTCGTGCAGCGGCGGGTCGATCAGGCGGATGATAACCGGGCAGCCGTCCATAGCCTCAAAGAGCCCGTAAAAGTCGGAGCGTTGGCTGGGCAAGAGCTTGTCCAGCGCACCCAGATAGACCTTGGTGGCGGAAGAAGCGGCGATCTCGGCTTCGACAGCCTGTAGGTCATCGTTTAGCTCGGCACGGCGCTCATCGTTCAGCGTCTTGCCCGCTTCTTTGCCGGCGACGAGGATGCCCTGGATGCGGGTGCGGCGATCGAGGAGCGCCTGGGCGTCATCGGCATTGAGGATCATCTCCTGGACGTACGGCAGACGCTCCTGCTCAAAGAACATGTGCTCGGTGCGGCACAAGCCGATGCCCACGGCACCATACTGCCGAGCGCGGCGTGCGTCGCGCGGATAGTCGGCATTGGCCCACACCTGCAATCCGCGGGTGGGAAAGTGCTTGGCGTCCGCCGGCCACCGGCGGGCATTGGGATTGGCGGCAATCTCGTCGGCCCACTCGAGCAGCGTCCGAAGCTCGACTTCCTTGTCAAACTCGGGGATGACGGTGGCGATCTGTCCGGCGTAGACCTCCCCGGTTGCGCCATCGAGCGAGGCATAGTCTCCCTCTTTCAGCACCTTGTCCCCGACGCGCACCTCGCGGGCCTCGACGTCGATGCGTAGATCGCGGGCACCGACCACGGCTGGCTTGCCAAACTGGCGGGCAACGACGGCCGCGTGGGCCGTGGCTCCGCCCCGGCTGGTGATGATCCCCTGGGCCATGATCATGCCGTGGACATCCTCTGGCTTGGTCTCCGGGCGGATCATGATCACCGACTTGTCTTTGCCCCAGGCCTCTGCCGTGTCTGCATCAAAGGCCAGGATACCCACAGCAGCGCCCGGGGAAGCATTGACGCCTCTGGCCAACATGCGGCCCTCCGCCTTGGCCTTGGCGATCTCTTGCTCCACAAACTGTGGGTGCAGGAAAGTGTCCACGTCCTTGGGCGTGACGCGCAGCAGGGCCTCTTCTTTGGTGATCAGCCCCTCATCGGCCATGTCCACGGCGATCTTGACCGCGGCACGGGAGGTACGCTTGCCATTGCGGGTCTGGAGCATCCACAGCTTGCCACGCTCGACGGTAAACTCGGTGTCCTGCATGTCGCGGTAGTGCTGTTCCAGCCTTTGGGTGATGCCGACCAGTTGCTCATAGATCCCGGGCATGTCTTCGCCCAGACGGGTCACCGGCTTGGTGTTGCGGATGCCGGCCACCACGTCTTCGCCCTGGGCATTCAGCAGATAATCACCGTAGAATGTCTTCTCGCCGGTCGCTGGGTCACGGGTAAAGGCGACGCCAGTGCCGCTGTCCCATCCCATGTTCCCAAAGACCATGGTGCAGACATTGACGGCCGTGCCCCAGTCATGGGGGATCTTTTCCGCATTGCGGTAGGCCACCGCACGCGCACCGTTCCACGAATTGAACACGGCCTTGATGGCCAACTCCAGTTGCTTGTAGGGGTCAGTCGGAAAGCTCTCACCAAAGTGAGCCTTGTACATCTCTTTGTACTCGGCAACCAATCCCTTCAGCCCTTCCAGGCTCACCTCGGGGTCGCTCTCAACTCCTTCTCTTTCCTTGAGCTCTTCCAGCTTCTTCTCAAAGTGTTCGCGCGAATAGCCCATCACAATGTCGGAGAACATCATGATAAAGCGACGGTAGGCATCGTAGGAGAACCACTCGTTGCCGGTCAACTTGGCTAACGCGGCCCGGGTCTCGTCGTTCAGACCCAGGTTGAGGACGGTGTCCATCATGCCCGGCATGGACGTGCGTGCACCAGAACGGACAGAAACCAGCAGCGGATTGGCCGGGTCTCCGAGCTTCTTGCCGGTCTGCGCCTCGACGTCGTGCAGCGCTTCTATGGCCTGGTCCCACATGCCGGCGGGAAACCGGTTTGTGTTCATGTATTCCACACATGCCTCGGTGGTGATGGTAAAGCTGGGCGGGACCGGTGCTCCGGCCTCCGTCATCTCTACCAGGCCAGCGCCTTTGCCTCCGAAGAGGATCTTGACCTCATCCAGACTTGGCTCACGGCCCAGCACCCTGGCATACTCAGGCTTGCCGCTTCGCGCCAGATACACCCATTTCTTGGTCATTGGCACTATGCCTCCTTCGAAGCTCAGATCAAACTGCCGCCCCGGACCAGGTGGCTCATGGTCAGGGGCGGTAGTGTGCATCGCTAGATAATACGCCCATTATACGCACTTTGCCCGTTTTGTCAAAGACTGTGTGTGGCGCTGTGCCCTCTTGTGACTTGACGCCCAAACGTTATATGCTATACTCGTTGCCCATCGAGGAGGGCATCGCATGAAACGTTTCTGCTGCTTGGTCCTGGCGGCTGCCTGGCTCGCACTTGGCGTGGCCTGCCAGAAAGGGAGATCCACCGGTTCGGACTGGACCCTGGTCGAGGCGTTTAGGCAGACGACATACCGGGCCACGGCGCAAGGGACCTGGAAGCCGGCGACCATGGGCCTGGTCCTGAAGCCTGGCGGACAGGTCAGGGCGGCAGTGGGATCGTCGATCCTGCTGCGCACCGACGATGGGTTGGTCCGTCTGGCGCCCATGACCGTGCTGGCTGTGAATGCCAAGTCGGGGGCCCGGCACCTGGCTGTGTCAGAGGGGCGGATCTTTGTGGCCTGCAAAGCCCCGGGCGTGACCTATGAGGTCGAGATACCATCTGGAAGTGTAGAAGCGCGCGAAGCTCAGTTCAGCGTGCTGGTGAACGCCGATCGCAGCGCACAGGTCTCGGTCCAGACAGGCACGGTGACGCTCAAGGTCGCAAGCAACGAGGTGACGATAAGCTCGGGACAGCAGGTCGAGGTAGCCTCGGGGGAAAGGCCGCTTGCTCCTATCCCACTTTCTGGACAGGAAGCAATGTACTGGGAACGATGGGCAAAGGGGCCGGAACTGGGCCTGATGGTCTTGACCCCCACGGCGTATGCCACTGAAACGCCGACCAGGACGCCGACGCCCACTCGCACGGGCACACCAACCCAAACCCCGACATTCACACCCACCCCGACGTTGACGCCGACGCCGACGCTCACGCCGACGCCGACGATGACGGCGACGCCTACAGAGACACCGCCGCCGACAGAGACACCGACTGCAACCCCGACCCGCCGACCCCCAACACCTGTGCCGACGCGGACCCCGACTCCGCTCCCCGGGCCGCTGGATTTCTCGTACGAGCTGCAGGATTTCTACTTTTCCCCCGATGGAGGTCGCTGGGGTGCTACTCTGGTCATCACGGTCACAGGGGGCAAGCCACCCTTCAAGTATACGGTGGACGAATTTCTCGTGCTGCCCGGCCCCCGCTGGAAGTTTGAGTGGAACACCGGGACGGCCATGGTGCGTTCGATCCAGGTCACCGATGCCCTCGGAGCGAAGGTGAGCAAGCCCTGGTATGAGCCAGCACACGTCCCGCCCAAGACCAAGTGATGCCTGGAGTGATGCATCAGGTGATGCGCTGAGCCATGCAGGCGGTGACGCCCCGGTGGTGGACGACGAGCCCCCTGTCGATAGCAGCAACTGGCTCCACCATATTCTGGTGGGATTGCATGCTCTGACGCGGCTTCCGGCGTGGGTGTTGGCGCTGCTTGTATTGGCGCTGGTAGCCTGTGCGGGGGCGCTGGGCTATGTCGCCACACGCTCTGCTTGGGCATGGCTGATGGCTGGCTTGTACCTGCTGTTCAGCCTGGCGGACTGGGCGTGGCTGGCTCTGTTGCCCAGATGGCGCATTTCGTTCGGGCCCATTGCGCCGCCCCTGTTGGGGTTGCTGGCGCCGCGGTTGGCCCTGGGGTCGTGCGTGGCAGCCGGGTTTGGGGTTATGGCGCGTGTTGGCCTCGCCCCGGAGGCTGGAGTCCTGATTGGGCTCCTGCTGCAGGTTGTGTTGTCAGCCGCCGTGGTCTATGCCACCTATGTCGAGCCTTTCCGACTGGGCGTAACCCACCTCGAGCTGACCACGTGCAAGCTACCCGCTGGGCAGCGCGTGCGTCTGGTGCAGTTGTCAGACCTGCACGTGGAACGCATCACGCGACGAGAGCAGGAACTGGTCGAGCGGGTTAATGCCCTGGAGGCCGACTATGTCCTGCTCACCGGCGACTATCTCAACTTTTCCTACGTGGGGGAGCCGCGGGCCATTGCCGACGCCCGCCAGGTGCTCGGCAGCCTGAAGGCCAGGCAAGGTGTGTACGCGGTTCGTGGGACGCATCAGGTCGATCCGAACGCTGTGATGTCTGCCTTGTTCGACGGGTTGTCTATCCGCTGGCTGCGCAACGAGTTCCAGATCGTGAGGCAGGACGGGTACCAGATTGCGTTTGCCGGTGCCAGTTGCACCCGGCGACGAGACATCGACCTGCCAGCCCTCGATCAGGCGCTGGCAGGCGTGCCAGAAGACTCGTATGCAGTGCTGCTGTACCATAGTCCGGAGCTGGTTCCAGACGCGCTGGCCAGAGGGGTCGACCTTTATCTGGCGGGGCACACCCATGGGGGACAGGTCCGACTGCCGCTATATGGCGCGCTGTTCACCGCCACCGATGTAGGGAAACGATACGAGATGGGATGTTACCCGGTGCAGGGTCTCACCCTCTATGTCAGCCGCGGACTGGGCATGGAGGGGATGGCAGCTCCCCGCGCCCGCTTTCTATGCCCCCCAGAGATCGTGTGCATTGACCTGGTGGGGTTGCCGGCGGTCGGCGGCACTGCTGCTCACGGTACTGCCTCTGACCTCGGTGGCCAGGGCGTCGCCGATGCAGGCTGCATGTAGGCAGCGCCCGGGGACACGAGCGGGTTGGCGGGCAGGCAGGGCTAGGGAGGGCAGCCGCGACGAGCGCGCATTTGCACTGGGCCCCTACCGCCCCCCGCGACAAATGCGCCCCTTGACGACTGGGGGGTTGTTGCGATTGCCCAAAGCTAGTATAATGGGAGCAGGGTCGGAGAAGAAAGGCCCAGGCGGAACCGAGGTCTGATCCCAGCGGGCTGGCTACAAAGGGAGGCAGATATGAAGGGCCCAAGAAGCGGTGCGGCCAAGGGTCTGGCCTGGGCGGTCGGGTTGGCATTGGGCCTACTCGCTGCTATGCTTTGGTGGATAGGCGGGCAGACGACAAAGGCACAGGCTCTGGGCGGAGAGCAAACCCATTTCGCGGCAGGATCGGTTCCCGACCTGCGCCATAGCACTGTTGGGCCAGCCTGGGGTTCCACCGAGCCAGTCACCCGTGCGATCACGGCAGATGAGATGTCTACGCAGTTGGTCTGGCCTATTCCCCAGTATGGGGTGACGGTGACCTTTCCTGCGGGTTGGCTGGGGCCTCTCCCACCCCCAGTAGTGGTGCTCACATTTACTCCTGAGCTGCCCGCTCCGCTGCCGGCGCCAGTGTCTGCGACTAGCTACTTCTTTGACCTGCGTGGTCGATATGATACTGGAGGTGGGGAGATCAGCCTGAGTAAGGCCATTACGGTAGAGATCCAGTACGACGATCCGGGCCTGGGGTCGGTTATCGAGAGTTCGCTCCGTGCGTTCTGGTCCTGCTGCAATCAGAAGAACTGGGTCCCGATAGAGACCAGGAACGGGTTCTCGCGCGTCGATGCGGCGAGCAACGTGTTCCAGCTCACTATGAAATACCTGGGTCACATCGGTGTGGGTGGGTACCGTTCGCAGGTATTCATGCCTGTTGTCTTGCGCTCAGGGTCAACGGCGGGCGGCCTGAGCGACAGGGCATTGCAGCCGTGACGCCGCCAGGAGTCAACCATGGCCAATCCGCTCTCCAAGCTTGAGAACCTGGCCGAGCAGTTGGTTGAGGGGACGTTTGCCCGCGTGTTGGGGGCCCGCCTGCAGCCGATCGAGGTGGCGCGCTACATCGCCCGGGCGATGGAAGATGGACAGGTGATCAACGCGCAAGGCCAGGTCGTGGTCCCCAACGCCTATCTGGTCTACATGCACCCGGACGATTTCAAGGCGTTGGAGAGCTATCAGGACACCCTCCGGGATGAGTTGACACGTTATGTGGTGAGCCTGGCCAGGGCAGCGGATGCTACAATGCCAGGCCGTCCCCGTGTGTTCCTGCAAGCCAGCCCGGCGGTGCCGCTGCGGAGGGTACGCGTCGAGGCACGGCTGATCAGTGCCCGCCAGAAGAACATCGATGTGACGCACACGCAGGAGTTGCCCATTGCTCGAACTCCTGCACAGTCGCAGCAAGCTCCTACCTTCACGCTGTTTGACGGTCACCGGCGCATGCCGATCAGTGAAGCGGTGATTACCATTGGCCGGAGCCTGGAGAATGACATCATCTTGGATGACGCTCGGGTGTCCCGACATCACGCCCAGTTGCGGCGGCGGTATGGGCAGTATGTGCTGTACGACCTGGACTCTACTGGCGGGACGACTGTGAACGGGCGTCCCGTCCGTGAAGCGGCTCTACAGCCCGGGGATGTGCTCTCTCTGGCCGGGGTCAAGGTCCGGTTTGAGTAGGTGGAAATGGGTCTCAGCCTGTTGATCCTTACTCTGCGCATCGTTGCTGTTATCCTTCTCTACTTGTTTTTGCTGGGGATCGTGACGGTCATGTGGCGCGATTGGCGTGCGGTATCCCAGCAGGTCAAAGCCGTTCGCCAGGCTGCCTCCCTGCCCTTGGGCCGCCTGCTCGTGATCGACAGTGGCGGCACCGAACTGTTGCCCGGCCAGGCTTTCCCGCTGGCGGTGGCGACTCGCCTTGGACGTTCAGCATCCAACACCGTCATGATCGACGATCCGTTTGCGTCGACTGAACACGCTTCGCTTGTGCAGCGTGGAGGGCGCTGGTGGCTGGAGGACTTGGGGAGCCGGAACGGCACGCTGCTGAATGGGGAACGGCTGACTGGGCCGGCCATCGTCGCCACGGGCGACGAGCTAGGCATCGGGGCGGTCAAGCTGAGAATCGAGTTGCAGGGGTCTTGACCCAGGCGAGCTGCAGCATGGATCATTGTCAGGAAAGCCCCGGAGTCGAGCTTCGGGCGGCCGTAGCTTGTGGATCGTCCGGCTTGAGCCTCTACTCCTAGTGGTCGCTGGAGCGAAAACCTACGGAATCACAAGGCCCTATGCTACGTATGCAGGGGTGTACGTTTGAGCGCAGGAGGAGTCTGGCGTGGACGTGTACAAGGAACTGGGGATCGAACCGATCATCAATGCTGCGGGCACGTTGACCCATCTCGGCGGGTCGCTGATCCTGCCAGAGGTGATGGAGGCGATGGTCGCCGCCAGCCGGATGTTTGTCGACATGGAGGAACTGCACCGGGCGGCTGGGAAGCACATCGCCGAGCTGATTGGGGTCGAGGGGGCGCACGTCTGTTCTGGTGGTGCCGCTGGTATCACGCTGATGGCAGCAGCATGCATGACAGGCACGGGTAGCGCCAGGATCAGGCGCCTGCCGGACACCAGTGTCCTGAGGCGCAAGTTCGTGGTCCAGCAGGCCCACCGCAACCCGTTCGACCAGGCGCTGCGCCTGGCCGGTGGCGAATTCGTCGAGATCAGTGCCAGTACCAATGAGCTGGAGCAAGCGCTTGCTGGCGATGATGTGGCTGCTGTGTACTATACCTTTGCCTGGTTCTGTGTGCGGCCGGCGCTGCCGCTGGCCCAGGTAGCCCAGATGGCGCATCGGCGTGGCGTACCCGTGATCGTGGATGCAGCAGCAGAAGTTCCACCAGTCGAAAACCTGTGGCGTTTTGTCAAGGAGGGAGCAGACCTGGTCACGTTCAGCGGTGGCAAGGCCATGCGTGGGCCGCAATCCAGCGGGTTGATCCTGGGCAAGGCAGCGCTTATCGAGGCCTGTCGCTTGAACGACAACCCCAATATGGGGGTTGGCCGGCCGATGAAGGCGGGAAAGGAAGAGATTGCCGGCCTGGTCAGGGCGGTCGAGCTATACATGGCGCGCGATCATGCTGCCGATAGCCTGGCCTGGGATCGTCGCGTGGCGCGGGTGATCGAGATTGTGTCTGAGGTGAACCATGTGCGAGCCTGGCGGCAACTACCGTATGGAATCGGTCAGCAGATCCCGCACGCGGCCCTGACCTGGGATGAGCAGGCCCTGGGAGCGACCTGTCAGGACCTGCAGCAACAGCTGAAGGACGGGCGGCCGCGCATCGCGGTGCAGCTCGTAACTCCCTCAAGTTACGATTTCGCCGGATTTGAGTCTTCGCAGATCCGCGTGCATCCACACACCCTTCGCGAGGGAGAGGAAGTCGTGGTTGCCGAGCGGATCAGGGACATTCTCGCACCCCAGTAGTTGCCTGGTAGGGAGGGCCTATATGAGACCGGTTCCAAATGCCGTCATTGGAGGCAGCGGGCTATACCAATTGGAAGGGTTGACCGGGATCCAGCAGGTTGACATCGACACGCCCTTTGGCAAGCCCTCGGACACGATCGTGGTTGGGGAGCTGGAAGGCATCCGTGTCGCTTTTCTGCCGCGGCACGGACGCGGGCACCGCATCTCACCCACGGAGCTGCCAGGGCGGGCCAACATCTACGCCCTGAAGAGCCTGGGCGTGAAGCGTATCGTTGCCAGCAGCGCGTGCGGATCCCTGCGCGAGGACCTGGCCCCTCGGCACATCGTCATCCCAGACCAGTTGTACGACCGAACTCGCCATCGCGGGCCACACACCTTCTTCGATGAAGGGATCGTGGCCCACATTGGTTTTGCCGATCCCTTCTGTCCTTGTCTACGTCGGGTGCTCCTTCAAGCGGCCACGGATGCCGGGGCCACGGTCCACGACGGCGGCACGATGGTGGTCATAGAAGGTCCCCAGTTCTCTACGCGCGCTGAATCGGCCGTCTATCGACAACTCGGCCTGGATACGATTGGGATGACGGCACTGCCCGAGGCCAAGCTAGCTCGCGAGGCCGAGATCTGCTATGCCACAATGAACCTGGTGACCGACTATGACGTCTGGTATGCGGGCCATGACGAGGTGACGGTGGAGATGGTGGTGGGCAACATGCAAGCCAACCTGCAGACGGCCAAGCAGATCATCCGCAATGCCTTGCCAGCAATGGAGGCACTGGGAGATGACACCGCCTGTCCCTGCCCCACTGCCCTGGCCGGTGCCCTCCTGACGAATCCGGCCAGCATACCAGCAGCCAGGAAAGAGCAGTTGCGATTGCTGGTCGGGAAATATGTCCAGGCCTGATTCGGGGCAGAGTTGGTCCTGGAGCAACCAGTTCATCGAGCTGGGGCTTGTGCTGGTGGCCTTGTTGTTCACTGGCTGTGGGTTCGTCCAACTGGCGCTGGTGGAGCAAGGCGAGGTCACCGTGCGATACGTGTTGCCCTGGATTGTGCTCGCCGCTCTGGGGATCGTAGGATGGGGCGTCCTCACCTGGCGCCTGCCGTCTCGCGATCCCCTTTTCTTCCCAATAGCGGTGCTGCTCTGTGGCTGGGGGTTGGTCGAAGTGGCCCGCTTGCAGGAGGGCTTCTTGGGCCGCCAACTGCTGTGGGTGGGGATAGGCTATGTTGCACTCGTGCTTGTGGCAGCACTGCCCTATCGCTGGTATTGGCTGAGCCACTATCGATACCTGTGGCTGCTGAGCGGCCTGGGGCTGTTGGGGCTGACGATCATTTGGGGAGTCAATCCGCTGGGTGTCGGTGACCGCCTGTGGCTGAGCATAGCCAGCCTGGTGTACTTTCAGCCGTCTGAGTTGCTCAAGGTGCTGCTGGTGGTCTTCCTGGCCAGCTACCTGGCAGAAAAGCGCGAGTTGCTGGTGATGACCCGTATGCGGATCGGGCGGCTGCGGCTGCCCCCGCTGGCTTACCTGGCTCCCTTGCTTCTGATGTGGGGTTTTTCGTTGGTCCTGTTGATCTGGCAGCAGGACCTGGGCGCAGCGCTCCTCTTTTTCAGCACGTTCCTGTCCATGCTCTATGTGACGACCGGGCGCAGATGGTACATAGTCGTGGGCCTGGGGATGTCGGTGCTGGTAGCCCTGGCTGGCTATCTCTTCATTGACCGTATCCGGCTGCGGGGTACGATCTGGGCCAACCCGTGGGCTGACCCGCGGGGAGACGCGTACCAGATTGTGCAGTCTTTGCTGGCCTTTGCCAGTGGTGGGCTGCTGGGTTCCGGCGTTGGACTGGGGTACCCGACGCCGTACATCCCGGTGGTCCATACCGACTTTGTCCTGGCAGCCATCGGCGAAGAGTGGGGGATGCTAGGGGCATTGGGGGCGATCGTGCTTTTCCTGATCCTGGTGGCTCGCGGACTCCGGGCGGCGATGTATGCCGCGATGCGTACGTCGTCCTCATTTGCGTCGTTGCTTGCGGTCGGGCTGTCGGCGATGCTGGGCTGGCAGAGCCTGATCATCACTTGCGGGACGCTAAAGTTGATCCCCCTGACGGGCGTCACCTTGCCCTTTGTCAGCTATGGCGGAAGCTCGATGTTGATCTCTTGCCTGATGATCGGACTGTTGGTGCGTGTCTCCGGCATGGCCAGGCCCGTCGCTGCCGAGCAGGAACAGCCATTCTTGGGCGAATCGCCTGCCAATCGTGTGTCAGCGGCAGGCCGCGTATCGGCTCAGGGGGCTGCCGATGGGCGCTGATCCAGGGTCCTGGCCATCGCCGGTGCCCGCCAGCGGCATTGAGCGCCAGATACGGCAACTGGGTATCGTGCTATCAATCGGCTTTGTCATTGCCACGTTAGGGCTTTTGTACTGGAGTCTGATCCGTGCGCGAGGGCTTGTGGGCCGCACCGATAATCCTCGCCTGATCGAAGCCGAACGCCGCATCCGGCGAGGAGACATCCTGGATCGCCACGGTCGGCCCCTGGTCCGCAGCGAACCGAGCGACAAGGGTACCTGGAAGCGCGTCTACCTGGATCCAACAATGGCACCGGTCGTGGGATACAGCTCTATTGACCACGGCACAGGAGGCATTGAGCGGGCTTTTGATGTGCAGATCCGGGGGGAGCAGCCGGCGACCGCTGGGCAGCAGCTCTGGGCTGATTTGGTGCACCTGCATTCCTCTGGGGTCAGCGTGACGCTCACGATCGACGCAGATGTGCAGCAGGCAGCCAGCCAGGCCCTGGGAGACCGCGTGGGCGCGGTTGTTGTGCTCGGTGTGCCGGGCGGCGACGTCATCGCTATGGTGAGCCAGCCTACATTCGATCCCAACTCCCTGGAGGCAGATTGGCCGCGCTTGCATTTTGACCCGCGCAAGCCGATGCTCAACCGGGCCGCTCAGGGGCTTTACCCGCCTGGCCTGGTGTTCGAGACGATCACATTGGCGGCGGCCATACAGGAGGGGCTCGCCGGCCCGTCGACGGTGTTCACCGATGAGCCCGGAGTGATCTTGGCCGTCGATCCCCCAATCTCTTGCCCGTCGAACCCGCCCAAGGTACCGTTCACATTGGCAGAGGCGTACACATGGCCATGCAGTGTGCTGTTCGCCCGGTTGGGATTGGACCTGGGCGGAGAGCGGCTGGCAGACTATGCGACGCAGTTTGGCGTGGGACGGCCGGTCGGGTTGCCGATCGATGCCGCTACCGGGCAGTTGCTGGCGCGAGGTGTGTGGAGCAACCTGATCGCGGCGCGCACCGCCATGGGGCAGGGGGAAGTGTTGGTCACGCCGCTGGAGATGGGACTGGCGATGGCGACCATTGCCAACGATGGGGTGCGGCCCGTACTGGGATTGGTGATTGCCGTCGACGGTCAGGCGCTTCCCCGGCCTGAGCAGCCTCGCCAAGTGTTGGACCAAGAGGTGGCCCGGCAGGTGCGGGCTATCCTGGCCGAGTCGTTTGCCGTTGGCCAGCGCACGGCGGCCTTGCCGGCAGAGGACTTGGCGGGGCGCGCCGGTTCGGCTGACAGCGGCATGCCTGGCGCGCCGCCCCATGCGTGGTTCATCGGCTTTTCGCCGGTTGCACAGCCCCGGTATGCCGTCGCCGTCATCGTCGAGCATGGAGACCAGGGCTGGGAGATCGCCGCGCCGATCGCTATCCGGGTGTTGGCAGAGCTACAGGACTAGCGCCAGCTCTGACCTGAGCCGTTCTTCATCCGCCTCGTCGCCGTTCACGGCCCACAGGGAGGTGCCATGCCCTTCTCATACCGTTCGTTAGAGATCCCCGGTGTCTGGGTCATCGAAGCCAGGCGGTTTCGAGACGAGCGGGGTTTCTTCGAGGAAACCTACCAGCAGTCCGATTTCGCAGCGCATGGGATCCCCGCGACCTTTGCCCAGGATAATCACTCCTACTCGGTTCGGGGGGTGCTGCGCGGCCTGCACTACCAGAAAGAGCCCAAGGCGCAGGGGAAACTGGTGCGGGCGTTGGTGGGGCGGATCTTTGATGTGGCAGTCGACATCCGCAGGCAGTCGCCCGCATTCTGCCACTGGATCGGCGTGGAACTGTCGGACGACGACGGACGAATGCTGTACATTCCCCCGGGCTTTGCGCATGGTTTCTGTGTGCTGACCGACGAGGCACATGTCATGTACAAGGCAACAGCAGAGTATGCCCCGGACCTGGATCGGGGGATCCGGTGGGATGACCCGGAGATTGGCATAGAGTGGCCTGTCGCGCAGCCCATCGTGTCCCTGAAGGATGCTCAACTCCCGTTGCTCAGGGACGTGGATAACATTCTCTAGGACCTTGGAGAGGACCGAAATCTGTTTCGCCTACGCACCGGTCGGCTGGAACTGATCCCATGCTCGCTTCACGTGGCGCAGGCCGTTCTCCAGGATAGGAAGACGGCGAGTGGACTCTTGGGGGTGCATGTGCCCAACGACTGGCCCGCTTCGGACCTGCGGGATTACCTGCTCCTCTATGCCGAGCAGCTTGCACCCGATCCTGCATTGCTCGGGTGGGGCATCTGGCTGATGGTGCAGCAGACCGACCAGACGGTGATCGGCGATGTCGGTTTCAAGGGCAAGCCTGACTCGGATGGGACGGTGGAGATGGGGTACAGCGTTCTCCCGGCGTACCGGCGGAAAGGCTATGCGTGGGAGGCTGTGCGGGCGCTGGTGGACTGGGCCTTCGCCCAGAGAGGAGTGATGCGCATCTCCGCTGAGTGCGAGACAGGCAATGCTGCTTCTACTCGCATCCTCGAAAAACTGGGAATGCGCTGCCAGAGGCAAGATGGGAGTCTGGTCAGGTGGAGCATGGGAAAGCCAGATGCCCGATGTGCTCGTGATGAGGTGCAAACCATGAACTCGCGGGAGCGTGTAGGGCTGGTATTGTCGGGCCGCATCCCGGACCGCATACCACTTTATGACAGCTATTGGGAGACCACTGTGGAAAGGTGGCGACGGGAGGGTCTACCACCAGACGTATCACCCTCCGCGTATTTTGGGACCGACGAGATCGTCCGCATCGCTGGCGACTATTCACTGCGCATGCCGGTGCGCGTGGTGGAGGAGACCGGGTCCTCGCGCACGTATTGGGACAGCGATGGGGCATTGCGCAAGGACCTGCACGTGCCCGAGGGCTGGACCTCGCAGTGGCTTGACTTTACGATCCAGGATCGCGATGATTGGCTGTCCCATCGACAGGGCATGGCCTACGACGCTGCGCGCATCTTGCCAGATGCCCTCGACAGCTATCGCCGCGCCCGCACGGAGAACAAGTTCGTCTGCTACTCGGCGCATGCCTGTTTCCATCCCACGTGGATGCGAATCGGCATGGAGAACATGCTGATGCTCATGCTCGACGATCCGGGCTTCATCCACGAACTGTTTGCTGCGCATGCGCAACTGGTGATCGACATCTATGAGGGGATGCGCCGGACGGGGATGGAGTTTGACGGCGCGTTCCTGTCAGACGACCTGGGCTACCAGGCTGCACCATTGATCTCTCCGGTGCTGTACCGTGAGCTGGTCTATCCCTACCACAAACGCCTATCCGACCATTTCGGGGCGCATGGCCTCAAGACGATGCTGCACTCAGATGGCAACGTAGCACCACTCATCCCGCATTTCCTGGATGCTGGGTTCTCCGGGCTTCATCCGCTGGAAGCCAAGGCCGGCCTCCACGTACGCGACCTAAAGGCCCAGTACGGCAGCCGACTGGTGCTGCTGGGCAACATCGACGTGCGCAAGCTCTCGGGCACACGGCAAGAGGTGGAGGAGGAGGTGGTCAGCAAGGTGTTGGCCGCCAAGGAGAACGGCGGGTATATCTTTCACTCTGACCACTCGGTGCCCAGCTCGGTTTCCTTGGAGAACTATCGGTATGCTATAGAGCTGGTCAGGCACTATGGGACCTATGGTTGAGGTGTTTCGGGCACCAATTGGGCAAGAATGCTATCCCATTGCTTGAGGGCCCGATACGCTGCTTCGTGGCTGGCAGTTGTGTGAGCCATACCCGATGCAGTGTGATATGCACTGGCGGCCAACTGTGCCAATTGGTCACAGCCTGTCTCCAGTAAGTCCAGGTCGCTTGTGAGCTCCTTGGCACGTTCAGTGCTGTATCGTTGCCGCGCAGCGTATCTTACCCGCTGTCGGCGGGTAGGTCTCTCCTGGCCAGTCTCTAGTCTGAAGTTTGCTTCGGAGGCGACTGGGTCCTCAGGCGCGATTTGGTCCAGTAGCAGTGTAAGG
>Ga0315274_10001872_pt1 | contig 32255 bp, 21 predicted proteins | sample YL17G02_20_MG_FD_203700 | JGI IMG/M metagenome (GOLD analysis project Ga0315274, IMG submission 203700) | Sediment microbial communities from Yellowstone Lake, YNP, Wyoming, USA - YL17G02_20 | ecosystem: Environmental > Aquatic > Freshwater > Lake > Sediment | place: USA: Wyoming | collected...
CAAGCGGCACCTCCATCGAGACGGGAGTTGTCCCACGCCCCGGCCGTTTGCCCTGCGAGATGGTCCGGAAGTGCTCGATGATGCGATCGTCATTCGCTGCCAGCGCCCGAAGCGTTGTAAGAACGGTGTCAAATGCGTCGCTCTGGACCATCGATTCCAGACCCTCCGTTTCATCCAAGAGGACGGGAACAATGACATAGCCCAGTTTCTTGCCAGGCGCGGGGCGAAGGGCGCGGCCAGTCGCCTGAACGATGTCTATCGTGCTTCTTCTCGGATCCGCGAATAACACACAATCGATGTTTGGCACGTCAACGCCTTCGGTCAGGCAACGGGCGTTGGTTACCAGGCTTCTGGAAGATTCTTCGAATTCGTCAATTATCCTTTCCCGAACGGACGTCGGAATCGCGCCGGACACGTGGAAAGTGTCGAGCGTCCTGTACTCCGGGAAAGCAGCGGTGAGGATTTCCTGCGTCTCCTTGAACGCCTTTGCCCTCGCGATGCTGCTGTGGAAAGAGACGGCATGGCGGATTCCGCACGTCAGCACGGCCTTCCGCAAGGCAATGGCGGCTGCAAGCATTTCCGCCTCCACATCCCCGTCCCATTTCCCCTTGTCTGGCCTCACGTACAAGTTTCTGTCTATCAGTTTGGCCACTTCGGATCGCGTGACAAATATGGTCACGATCCTGTAGTCGCTCAGAATCGGCGGCTCACGCTCCAAGGCGGATTTGAAACTCAGGAGTTCGAAAGTGTCGCCGTACAGACTCAAGTCGGCCATGGAGGCGATCTCGTCGCTGGGTCCAATGTACCGCCGCTCTGTTGCGGTCATGAAAACGCGTTTCCGGATCCGAATGTTCGCGTCGTGGAGCAGATGGCTGAACAGGCTGTCTTTTCTGCCGACAGTCTTGTGCGCCTCGTCCAGGATGCCGAGATCGAACACCTTGTTCGCCTTGCGGGCGGCTTCGGAGATTGCCCTTCCGCTTTGGTACGTGGTCATTACAACCCTCAGACCTTTGCGTCTTTTCCCGAGCCATTCGGCGATTTCGTCCGAGTTGGTGTGGATCTTGACACCGAGGTCTTGGGTCAAGACGGCTATGTCTTCGCGCCCAATATCGCCGACGGTGGGATCACTGCAGACGCATATCCAATCGATATCCTTTCTCTTGGCCAGTGATTCTCTTGCCCAAACGGTCAGAGTCTGGCGAACCAGCGCCAGACTCGGAACAGCAACCAGAATCGACCGAGCGTTTAGCGTTTCAGATATCCAGTAGGCCGCAAGGCTTTTGCCCGTGCCGCACGGCATAATGAGTTTCCCGCGAGACTCCCGATTCTTGACGAAATGCTCGTGCGCGTTTCGGATTGCTGACTGTTGATGTGGACGCGGCTTGAGCGGCCTAGGGCGTGCCACGCGTCCCTTAAGGAATGCGTGGAGTCGCGAGAAGAACTCATCATCCAGCCCCCGCCAAACCTCTCCGGCGCAGAAGCTGATCCTATCGCCATATCGCTTGAGCTTGTGGCTGAAACGGTCAGCGGTTGTACAAACGAGGGCGAGGGAGAACCCCTTGCAGACACCGAATGCCAGATCTGTAAAAGTGCTCAGTTCTTTGCGGGTGAGGGTCTTGGATTCATCTTCTCGGTACTTGCACTGGATTGCCCAGTACTCTCCGTCCTTGGTCTCAGCGACGAGGTCGATTCCTTCATCAGTGTCCGGCAGGGACAGCTTCGTGCGAACCGTACGGGGGGCTTCGCGAAGCGCCCACACGTGTTCCAGTTTCGTCGCGTAGTTGGGATGAAGATGGAGAAAGCACCAACAGAGACGTTCGAAGCAGTCTCCCTTGGCTTTAGCATCGAGTTTGGATAGGCCAATCTTGAACTCCATCCAGTTGCGAGATGTCCGAAGAACCTGCTCGATGGATTGTCTCATTCGGTGGGTTTCCAGGTTCCGAGGTTGCAGAAAATGGGTCTGGAGGTCCTTCGAGTGTTTTTCTGCGCTCAGGATTCTGGCATGATCTAGAGCGTTGGGCAACAGTTTTCGGGCCAATCGGGGCGCGTAATGACCAATCCAATCGCACAATCGGGAACCTCTATGATCGGTTTTTGTGGTTGCTTTTGTTGAGCGCGGGAAACGATAATGCCGTCCTCGAAACGACCGCCTGCGGGCGCACGTTTGAGAGCAACGGAGCGCACCGGCCCGATGCCGCGACCGAGACGCAAAGAACTGTCCCCCCAAGACGCTCCGGCGCAGCTGACGCCGATGGTGCGCCAGTACAACGCCATCAAGGCGCAGTACCCGAACTACATTCTCATGTTCCGCATGGGCGACTTCTTCGAGATGTTCGGCGACGACGCCCGCACGGCCGCCCCCATCCTCGGCATCACGCTGACCAAACGCCCCTGGGGCGAGGGGGGAGAGATGGCGCTGGCGGGCGTCCCCTTCCACGCCGTCGAGGGGTACCTCGCCAAGTTCATCCGCGCCGGCAGGAAAGTCGCCATTTGCGATCAGACGGAGGACCCGAAAAAGGCCAAGGGGATTGTTAGGCGCGAGGTCGTGCGCCTCGTCACCCCGGGAACGATCCTCGAGTCGGAACTGCTCGACGACAAGGCGCATAACTTCCTGGTTTCGGCGTGCGAAAGAAAGGATGGCCGCCGGACGACGGCGGCCACAGGAGGCCCGAACGACCCGGACCGGGCGCCGGACGTCGCGTGGGGCCTTGCCGTCGCCGATCTGTCGACCGGTTCCTTCGAGATCGCCGAGTTCTCCGGGCCCGACGCCGCGCGCCAGACCTTCTCCGAGATCGGCCGCCTCCGCCCCGCCGAGGTCCTCCTGCCCGACTCGCTTCGCCGACGCGAGGGAGCGTGGCTCGATCCGAGCCTCAAGATCGCCTTCACCTGGGTCGCCGACGCCGACTACGAGCCCGCAAGCGCCCGCCGCCGGCTGCTCGATCAGTTCCAGGTGCAGAGCCTCGAGGGCTACGGGGCCGAGGGGCTCGAGTCGGCGATCGGCGCGGCGGGCGCTTTGGTGCAGTACCTGCGCGACACCCAGATGAGCGCGCTCCGCCACATTAACCACCTCCACGTGTACCGTCCCACCGATTACCTCGTGCTCGACATGACCACGCAGCGAAGCCTCGAGCTCGTCGAGGCGATCCACGGCGGCCGTTCCGGCGCGCTGCTCGACGTCCTCGACCGCACCGTGACCCCCATGGGAGGGCGCATGCTGCGCCGCTGGCTCCTCCAGCCCCTCAAGGCGGTCGAGTTGATCCACGCCCGCCTCGACGCGGTCGGGGAGATCTACAACGCCACGACGATGCGAACGGCCGTGGGCGAGAACCTGCGGGGAATCCACGACCTCGAGCGGATCATCAGTCGCGTCGGCTTGCGGGCGGCCACGCCCCGCGACCTTGCCGCCCTGCGTCAGTCCCTTTCCCTCATCGACCCGCTCAAGCAGTCCCTGGCAAGCGCCTCGGCTTCGCTTCTGTGCCAGCTGCGCGACGGACTCGATTCCCACCCGTTGCTCTTGGGCCTCCTTAAGCGTTCTATCGTCGACAATCCCCCGTTGGCTCTGCGCGACGGCGGCGTCATCCGCGAAGGCTTCAACGCCGAGCTGGACGAACTGCGCTCGGTCGCCGAGAACACGTCGGGGTGGATCGAAAAGATGCGCCGGGTGGAGATCGAGCGCACGGGCATTCAGAACCTGAAGATCAAGTACAACAAGGTCTTTGGCTTCTTCATCGAGGTGTCCAAGGGCAACTTGGGCAACGTCCCGCCCGACTACGTCCGCAAACAGACCCTCGTCAACGCCGAGCGCTTTATCACGCCCGCCCTGAAGGAGAAGGAAGAGATCATTCTGAACGCCCAGGAGCGCATTGGCGAGATCGAGGCGGAACTGTTCGAGAAGATCCGCCAGGACGTGACCGCGCAGACCCGATCGATTCAGCGTCTGGCGGAAACGGTCGCCCGCCTCGACTGTCTTTACGGCCTGGCCGCCGCCGCCATCGCGGGACGCTACGTCAAGCCGGAGGTGGACGACGGCGACGCCATCGAAATCCGCCAGGGGCGCCATCCGGTGATCGAAGCGGTGCAGAAGGACCGCCCCTTCGTGCCGAACGATTTGAGAATCTCCAATCGCCACGATCAGATCCTGTTGATCACCGGCCCGAACATGGCGGGGAAATCGACCTACATTCGCCAGGCCGCTCTGCTCACCATCATGGCGCAGATGGGGAGCTTCATTCCCGCCTCGAGCGCGCGGATCGGGCTGGTCGATCGCATTTTCACCCGCGTGGGGGCGATGGATTACCTGGTGCGGGGACAAAGCACCTTCCTTGTCGAGATGAACGAGACGGCCAACATCCTCAACAACGCCACCGACCGCAGCCTCGTCATCCTCGACGAGATCGGTCGGGGAACCTCCACCTACGACGGGCTGAGCATCGCCTGGGCCGTCGTCGAGTGCCTGCATTCCACGGAGGGGCGCCGCCCGAAGACTCTCTTCGCCACTCATTACCACGAGTTGACGGAGCTCGAAGAACGCCTGGAGCGCGTGACGAACCTGAACGTCTCCGTTCTGGAAGAGGGCGGAGAGATCACGTTTCTCTACCGGATCGTTCCCGGCAGCACCGATCATTCGTACGGCATTTACGCCGGAAAAGTCGCAGGCCTTCCCCGCCTCGTCATCGACCGCGCCCAAGCCATTCTGCACGATCTGGAATTCGGCCGTTCGCCCGCCCACTCCGCCGCCCCGCCGCCGGACCGGCGGGTGCGGGTCAAAGCCGACGAAGGCCTGGTCCAGCTCAGCCTCTTCGATGGGATCGAGCATCCCGTCCTCGAACGGCTGCGGCGGATCGACGCCAATGCCCTGACTCCCCTGGAGGCGTTGCGCATTCTAGGCGAACTGGCCGACGAGGCGAGATGAACCCACGCAACCCTTTTCCATTGCATTGGACCGCAAGATCGTCCAAGGTAAGAATCAAGTGAGAACGGGAATCCCGATGGTGAACGCCCTGGACGGTTCTCGTGCTCCCACCGCAAGTTCTGGAGGACCTCATGGGAGACCGGACGATTCTCCACGAAACGTTCCTTACCGACCGTCCAGGCGCGGGAAAACCGGCGGCCCTCATCCTCGACGAACAGATTCAATCATCCCAGGCTCTATCGAAGGCTTTCTCGAACCGCTCCTACGACGTGATCGGCGGCGACTCATGGGCCGTGGTTGAGGGCCTTACCGGAGAGCAGTGCGCCGGAATCCAGGTGGTCGCGGTCTCCACGAGTTTGCCCGGCTTGGTCTCGAGCGGAGAGAGCGCTTCGCGCGAGATCGAGAGAAAAGTCCCGCCCCTCTTTCCAATGACCCCGATCCTCGTTGTGGGCGAGGGAAACGCCGCCCCAACCGCCGGCGCTGAAGGCGCCTCTGCAATGCCGGTCGGGCGAAGTCTCATCCTGGCCAGACTGCAACGCCCGGTTGATGAGGTTGTGCTGTCCGAGGCGATCGCATCCGTTTGCCGTTTCAGGGAGGTCTTGGACAGTGTTCTCCAGCGCCATCTCTTCCGAAACCAGGCCCTTTACCTCGACGAACCGATCGCTCGCATCATCCACGATCTGAACAACCAAATCACCGGGCTGAAGGGAGGCATTGACCTTCTCGGCTACTCCATCGACATGATCCGCGACCCCGAGACTCAGAACAAGTTCCGTCGCTACATGGAACAGTTCATCCTGCCCAGTCTCGGCCACATCGAGGCGCTGATCCAGAACTGGCGCCAGCTGCGGGAGAGCAGGACGCGCCCGGCCTCAGCCGCCAGTCTGGTCGAAGCGGCCCGCCGTGCAATCGCCCTGGCGGCAAGCCCCCCCCAGCAGCTGCGCGTCGTTCTGAACGTCCTTGGCAAACCGATCCCCGTCACTGCGCCCGGTTTCCCCGACGCGGAGCCCGTGTACTGCATGGCCGACCTCGACCAGCTGGCCCTGGCTCTGGCCAACATCGTGCAGAATGCCCTGGAAGCCACCGAATCCCGTCAGGAAGGTCGTGTCGCCCTTGAAATCGACCATGCGCCCGACAACATGGTCGCCCTGCGAGTTTTCGACAACGGCGAGGGGATCTGCGAGGAGATCCGCCCGCATATCTGGCGCTCGTTCTTTTCCACCAAGAGGAAACTCGGATTGGGTCTTTCGATCGCCAAGCAGGTGATCGACAAGCTCCAGGGCCAGATTGAATGCGTACCGTCGCACCTGGGCGGCGCCGGCATCCAGATTCTTCTGCCGTCCCCCGCGGGAAGGAAGTAAGCCGAAGATCCCTCGCACACAGCGGGTGGAACCGTCTAACGCCGCAGCTAGTGGTCCTTCAAGTCGAATTTGATGAGATCGGGAACGCCTCTGCCAGCCAAAAACAATACGATCTTTCCATCATCTACGACTTGAAGGACTACTAGGTCATCATGTCGTTCTCTTTGATGAAGGCGATCAGGTCCGTCAGCTTGCACGTCGCCAGGCAAACACACGTGTCCGCCGCCCCGTAGTACACGCGCAGCTCATCCGTCTTCTTGTCGTGCAACGCCCCGCACGGGAACGCGACGTTCGGCACGTCCCCCACGCACTCGTAGATCTCCGTCGGCGCCAGGATGTAGCGGCGGGTGCGGTGCAGCACGCGCCACGGCTCGTCGAGGTCCAGAATCGCCGCCCCCGCGCTGTATACGAAGCCGTTACAGCTGGTCAACACTCCGTGATAGATCAGCACCCAACCTTCGTCCCTCTCGATGGGAACGGGCCCGGCGCCGATTTTCGTGCTCTGCCAGCCGTGGGCCGTCCCCATGACGAATCGGTGCTTGCCCCAGTAAATGAGGTCTTTCGAGTGGCAGAGGTAGATGTCGCCGAAGGGCGTGTGCCCGTTGTCGCTCGGGCGGTGCAGCATCACGTATTCGCCGTTGATCTTGCGCGGAAAAAGGACCGCGTTGCGGTTGAAAGGCGGCAAGACAATCTCGAGCAGCTCAAACTCCTTGAAATCCTCCGTCACGCCCAGCCCGATGCAAGGCCCGTGGTAGCCATGGCACCACGTGATGTAGTACCTCCCGTCGAGAGGCGTGATGCGCGGGTCATAGCCGTACTCCCAATCGGCGATCGCCTTCGTCTTGCACGTCCACTCGATCGGCTCCTCGGACAGTTCCCAATGGATGCCGTCCTTGCTCCGGCCCGAGTGCAGCGTCATCTCGCGGCGCTGATCGTCCACGCGGAACACCCCGCGATACCCGTCCCCAAAAGCCACAACCGAGCTGTTCATGATGCTGTTCGAGCAGGGAAGGGCGTTTCGCGGGATCACGGGATTCCCCGGATACCGTTTCAACAAAGGCTCGTTGGCGCTCACGTGATGGGTCATGACCGTTCCCCTCCTCGGCAAGATAAAGACGCAACCCTCCGCATTCGGACGGCCGGATGCTCCCGGATCTCGGTCTATCGCGCGCTCGACTTGGCGCGGGCCGACGCGACCCGGCCCGCGGAGTCGCGCGATTCTCTTCGAGTCTTTCTCCGCGATCAAGCGCTAGTTTGCCGTGAAGCGCTTTCAGCAGGCGGATGTGGACTCACCCGGCAAAGATTCGCGCGGTTTCGGAACCGGAGTTCGAACGTTGACACCTGAACCTGGGCCCCCGCTGCCTGACTCCCGCCCCCTGGCCCCTGGCCCCCTGACCCCTGGCCCCTGGCCCCTGGCCCCTGATCCCTGGCCCCTGATTCATCCTTCCACCAGCCGACGGCCGGCTTCATCCCTCATCCTTCAGCCCCTTTTTCCTGCGCGCCCCGGCGCGCTCTCATGCCGCCTTTCCCCCCCCCCGGTTCGAACTCGCCCAGCTCTGCGGCAACCGGCGCCAGAAAAAGTGCGTCCAACGTTTTTTTTCGCTCGCACTTCTCGTGCGCTTTTGCTAGCATCGAGGCGCATTGGAGTGGATCAGAGCCGCCCCGGCGGCGCCGGCCGGAAAGGGGCAACATGGAAGCCGTAAAGCCGCCGTCGTCCGCGATGAAAAGGCGCCTTGATCGCACGGGCGCCCGTGTCAAGAAGGAATAGATCGGTCTGACGGCGTCGTGATTGGGGAGGAGGGAACGCCCATGGCATCTCAAGCGTTCAAAGAGTGCCCCCAATGCGGCATGCAGTTGGGTGATACGGACAAGTCATGTCGGACGTGCGGCCTGACGCGCGAGGGGATGGCGGAGTTCGCCTTGTCGCCCACGCAGGCCAAAGACTCGGTCCCCGTCGCCGAGCATCCGTGCGAGGATCTCGACGAGATGTTGGCCGAGGAGCTTAGTAGTCTCCTTGACAGGGAACAGGACATCCCGGAATCCGCCGGAGTGGACTTGTGGCCGAGTCTCCTGGTCGAGCTCGACAAACCCAGGAACGGCGCCGAGAAGAGCCGAGCGGAGGGCTTCGTCGGTTACGTGCCTCCTCCGCGAAGCATACCGGCTGCGCACAAGCCGGTGATCATGCCGCGACACGTTTCCCGTTCAACGTCCCCGGCGAAAGACTCTCAGCAGGAATCCCCTGAGAAGATGGCCGGCGAAACCCCCGGCGAGACCCGCGCGCCCCAGCCCCGCCCCACCCCGCGAGGCCCCACCCGCTCCGAAGACTTTTCCGCCGAGATCGCCCACGCGGAAAAACTCCTACGCCACGCGAATCCGGAGGTGCGCATCCAAGCCGCCAAGAAGCTCAAGGAACTGGTCCTGCGCCAGCACGGCGAGAGTGCAAGCCCCTGAACCCTTGGCGCCGCGCGGCGCTTCCCATCTACCGCAACCGGTACTCGCGCACGTTAGTGGGATCATTGGGGTTGTAGAGCGGATCCCGAAAGGCCGGGCGGGGAGCGATCTTCCTGCGCCACGGATCGAGGATGCTGCGTTTGACGGCGTCCTCGGCGTCTTTCTTAGCCGCCCATTCGACGAGACAGACCACCGCGACGATGCCCGCCGCCATCCACACCCCGGCTATCAACGTCTTTGAAACGCCGAGCAGCCGCGCCAACACCGCAACGTCGCTTCCCGCCAACTTGCCTTGGACAACGAAGCCGCTCGGCTCCTCGAGAAGAAACTCGCCCGCCACGTCGATGACGGGGTAGAGACACGACGTCGTTGCAACCAGACGGAGAATGAATCTCTTCAGACGCTCGGGGAAAAGCCCGACGCCCATAAGCAAAATGAGAATGGCGCCGAACCCGAAAACGACAGTGAAGTCGTTCAACCACCCGAACACGAGCGACGCGCAGCAGAGCGCGCACAGACACGACCACACCTCCCCCGGCTCCCATCGAGCGCTCAGCACGTAGAGGACGCACCCGATCAGCAGGCTGCCGACGTACCCAGCCCCGACGACTATCGTCTCGCGGCCTCCCATGCCGAGGGTGACTCCGGCGCCTCCCGGGTCGATGGCCAAGCCGAAAACCACGCCCCCCGTCACATAAGCAGCCGCGACGTGCGAGAGCTCGTGGAACAGCACGACGAGCAGTTTGATGGGATTCACGACCGGCGCCTGCCACAGGACAAGAACCACGAGAAACAGAGCCAGCTGCAAGAGAAACGACCGCCGGTAGAAGGGGGCGCGCAGTCCCCACCGGAATGCCGCCTTCTCCTTCTCAAAGACTTCCCGAGCAAAGGCGGGGTGATTCAGGTACGCTGGCTGCGCCGCTTTCTCCGAAGCGTCCTTCGACCGCTCGTTCATCGCACTCTCACGTCGCTGAGGAGATTCCTCAACTTGTCCTCGACGCTCCATTGGTCCATGACCAGTTCCTGCTGCCCTGGAAAGAAGCCTGCCCATTGCTCGTCGAGGGATTCCACCTCGCTCGCGGCGACCGGAAGGGGGCGCTCGATCTCGAACCGTCGACGGGGCAGGCCCTCGAACCGGGTTGCGCCGAACGGACTGAAAACCAGCAGATCCACCTTCGTCTTGCCGCGCTCGAGCCGCGATATCCGCATCGGATAGAACACGCTGTCCGAGCGGAAGCGGTACTCGATGGGCTGGCGCGACTGCGTGACGTCGTCCAGGACAATGACGTCGAAGGCAAACCAGCGGAAGCCCTCCTTGAGGTAGGAGTCGATGATCTCGACGAAATCGGGACGGATGGGCGCCTCCGGGGTCCGATAGCTCTCCTGGAGGCGCCGTTGAACGAACTGGACAAATCCCTCGGGCTGCAAGACCTCGGCGATCGTCACGTCGTGGGCCCCCATTTTCCTCCGGAAGGCGATGCGTCCGGCGGAGGGAGCGGGCTGACGGAGTCCCCCCTCTGCGCCCGGATGGGCGCACGCCCACATGCGCTTGCGCACGACCAACTCCTGCGCCGCCTCAAAGGTCTCGAAAGACCCCAGACGGACCTTTGGCTCCGCGGGCAGCGGAATGACCTCGAGGATGGCCGATCGCTCGGACGCGCGCTGGTCGGTCGAGAGCAACAGGATTTCCTCTTCCCCGTTCCAGAGGATGATGGCCCGCTGCTGCGGCTCGAACACGGAGACCTGGAGGGGATCGAAATCGATCATCTTCTTCCCCGCGAGCGCCGCCCGGTCCAGCTTGACGGCGGCATCCAAAACGCCGGACCCGGCCTCGGCGATGGTCAGGTCCGCCAAGATGGGAGCGTAGAACGGCACGCTCCCGCAGTCGGCTCTCGCTCGGGAGCCGGCCGCCAAGCACATGGCGACGAGAAGACAGGCTGCGATAGCCTTGACGGTTGTTCCGTTCATCGTGGCTTTCCCCCTTTCGATCGGAATGCCGTGCCGCCGGGCGGCTTTTTGCCAGGAGGTTGTGCGCCGCCGGCGTCATGGGGTCCGGGATGACTCAGCCCCATTCTCTGATTTAGACCGAGGGAAATGCAAGAGGTTTGCGCGCGGGATTGGAAAAGATCGTTGACCGTCCCGGCTGAAGAGATGCAAGATGCCACCCGCACCTTGTATCCGGGAATTCCTATCGGCGCAGTTCCCGGTCTTTCGGAATCATCTGTCCTCCTGGGTTCTGCGCCTGAGTCGTTCGGATGAAATCGTTGGCGAAACGCGAGCCGATGCACTCCTTTCCTTTCGGACGCCTAGCGGGGAAAGCGTCTTCCCGCGCGTCTGCCCTTAGCTTCGCGCACTGCGTTGCCGGGACGCCTGCAGAGCGGACGCAGGCTTCCGGGCGCTTGTCTTGGCCCGGCGGCCCAGGGTTCACTCTCATCGAGCTGCTGATCGTTGTCGCCATCATCGCCGTTCTGGCGGCGATCGCCGTTCCGAATCTTCTCGAGGCGCAAATCCGCGCCAAAGTCTCGCGGGCCCGCGGCGATCTCCGTTCCATCGCCGCCGCCCTCGAGACCTACCGGCTCGACCACAATCGCTACCCCACGATGATCGAGCCGGGGTTCAACGGCGGCGTGGCGCCGCTCGCCGGTTCGTTCCTGAAATGGTGGTACGTGCCGGACGCGCTGAGCACGCCCGTCGCCTATCTCGCCAACGCCGACATGCGCTGCCCCTTTGGCGGCGATCTGCCGCGCGAGGGAGACTTCCCGGACAACATCTGGCGCCGCTACAGCTACGAAAACGTTCTCGAGCTGGAGACGAACGCCGCCCAGTTCTCCGTTCTCCTTGGCAAGTACGGCCCCGACGCCCACGCCTCGACCCGCATCGGCCACTGGCGCGTCCTCTGCATCGGTCCCGACAACGCCTGGAACCCCATGGTCCACTACGACCCGAGCAACGGCGCGCGCAGCCCGGGCAACGTCATGCGAACCCAAGCGGATCCCGCCGGCGCGGGCGGCGAGCAAGAGCCTGCGCCGTGACGAGCGAAAGGACGCCTGCCGAATCGCCCGGCGCGCAAAACGACAGACGGGGGCGATGTTCCGTTTCAGTAGTTTTTCTGCAGGTCAACGCGGAAGACGAAGCCGATGTTGCCGGGGTTGTAGTCCAACCCGTTGCGCAACCGCCAGTTATAGTAGACGTCGGGAGTTCCCCCGCTCGCGTAGCCCTTTTCGGCGATTACGGTTCCGTAGACTTTGGGATTGCCCCCCATATTCATGACCCCGGCCGAGTACAGCACGCCGTCGAGCCAGACTTTGTCCAGACTCTGGGTCGCATGGAGATCATTCATCGGGTCCGCGTCGCCTCGGTCGTCGAGAATCAGCGGCGTTTCGGCGTTCAGAATCCCGGCGGGATTGCCCGAGCCGGTCTGATTCCAATGGGCGCAGACATAGAAGACTCCCTTCAGCCCATTGCTGTTGCCCGAAACCTGGACGGTGGCAAGGTTCGATCCGTTCGCGACGGGCGGTTGGCCGTTGATCGTATCGATGAAGACGAGGTCGTAGGGTTCCGTCGACCGGTCCACGACCTCGAACTCCGTGTCGAAGTTGATGAGGTTGCCGTCTCGGTAGATGCTGCCGGCCGCGTCGGTTGTGTAGTACCGCCCATGCAGTCTGGCCTGGTCTTTGAAAAACTGGTAGCTGCTCAGGAAGTCGGGCCATTCGAGTTGACCGGGCGGGATGTTGATCTCGAAGGCGCCCTCGTAGTCGCCGCTGGCGCCGGGCGAGCCGGCCGCCCCCGGATCGTAGTTCGGCGTGGCGCTGGTGATGTCGTAAACGTCCTTGCCATTGCCTACTTTCCAGGTGTTGTTGTCCTCGAAGAGAATCCGTCTCTCGGTCCGGATCTTGGCCCACTGATCGTAGTCGGCATGACCGACCTTCAAGTGGTTGCACTGGCTCTTGTTCAAGATGTCGAAATTGTCCTTGCTCCACGACTCGCCCCAATGGACCGTGCCGTTGCCGTTCTGCCCCGCCGTGCCCATGCTGATCAGACCCGCGGGAAGGATGATCTGGTTCTCGATGATGGGGTTGGGGTTGAGGTAGGCCATCACGCGGTGCTTCGTCCCCAAGGGGGTTGTCCCAACGGCGAGCGCCTTGAACAAGCAGGTCATCGGGTCGGCGCCCGCGTCGGGCGGATAGAGCGTGATCGAGTCGACCCTTCCCGCGTTGTAGCCGTGCGTGGACTGGAAGACGCCGAGTTTGTTCGTCGGCGCCTGGTATGACGTCCCGATGCTGCTCAAGAGATTGGGGAAATCCAGAGTGCTGGGATCCCGGTAGAACATGCCGCTCGTCCCGCCGGCGTCGAGGGTGCGGCCGGGAGTGTTGTTGCCCCACTCGATGATCTGGGCGATGCCGCCTTCGGCGGCGAAGTAGGCGCGCGTGGTGTCGCGCCGTCGCTGATTGGTGCGCTGATGGTCCATCAGAGTGCCGATCAGCCAGAGGGAAGACAAGGCCGCCAGCATGCAGAGGAAGAAAGTGGTAGTGAGAATGGAGCCTCGTCGGTCGTTTCTTTCGAGCCATCCAGCGTAGTTTCGCATCTTCTCATTCTCCTCCCATAGACCGGTCCGCGGCGACTCGCGCCTCCCGCGGTCGGATCTCTTACGGGTAGTTTCGCAGGTAGACGACGGTCTCGCCTTCTTTCAGGTCGACGCGGCTGTAGGCCAACTCACTCGAGGTCTGGACGAAGAGGGTCACGACGGAGTCCGTTCCCAGATAGACCGTGTAGCTCGGGGGGTCCAGCCACCTGCTGCCGAGGGTGAAGGTGATATCGATCGGGCCTTTGACCGCGGCGCGCGCCGCGGGGCTGCTGCTGATATTATTGTCGTAGTAAAGGGTCTTCTCCTCCGGGTTGAAGGAGAACTCGCTGGTCACGCCCGCTCCGAGGTTCGGATCGTGAAACCGGATCCGGTGATTGCCGTCGGAGACGACGCACGTGCCGATCTGGCCGTCCGCCAGGCGAAAGCGGATCTGGTTCAGGGCTTGCATGCGCGAGCTGCGGGCGCGGGTCGGACCGTAGAGGTTCTTGATCGTGCGCACGCTGATGAGTTGCATGGCTAACACGGCGGAAATGACAAGAGAAGATATGACGGAGGCGACCAATAACTCGATCAGCGTGAAGGCCCGCCGGCTTCGGCGCCAGACTGGTTGGGTTCTTTGGAGTCCTTTCACTTCTCTCTCCCTTCGCCGCAAGAAGTGGAAACCACGGCAAGCGATTGCCTCACGGCGCGTTATAAATGATCGCCGTCTCGCGCAGGAATCTCCCCGCCATTCGTCCGCGCGGATGCCAAGTGATGGTGGCCTCGATCTCGACCAGCTGAGCGGGATTGGGCGCCGAGGTGAAGATCGCGCCCGTGGCGGGATCTCGAACGATCACCTCCAAGACCCCGATGGTGTCGTCGGTCAGGTCGTCCCGCGTGCCGTTGTCCCAGACGGTCTGATTGCGGGCCGAAGCCGTCCAGGTGAAGAGTTTGTGCCGCTCGACCTCCAGGTGTTGGCAGACGATCTCGTGGGCGCGGGTGCGTTCCTGCTCGTTGGCGTTATGGAGCCGCGCGAAGCCGAGCAGGGCAAGCGTGCTCAGGAACATGATGGCGGCCACAGCGACCGCGAACAAGCACTCGATCAATGAAAAGCCGGATCGTCCCTGCCATGGAGCGGTTTCCGGCTCAACGGTTCGCGCTGCTCGGGTCCGAGCTTTCGCGGTCATGGCGCCTCCTCCTTGTCCTTGTCATCATTCACGGGATCGGTGAGGTGTCCCGCCCGCGAGTCATCCAGCCAGGCATCCTCCGCGCCGCCGTTCCCCTTGTGGCGGACCGGCTGCGCTCCCCACCGCGACGCCGCCCGTCGAACACGACGGGCCGCTTGCGCAGACTACGCAGCATATACCATACCAGGCGCTTAGAGGAACAGAATTGGCTCATGTCCTTTGGATTTCGGCCCTCTGGGCGTCCTGAACCTTCAATGAGAGGGAGCTCGTACCTCCCCAACCAGCCCGCAGGCGCCCAGATACGGTGCATCAGATCGAGGCGCTCTGTGAAATCCCTTGCACGGGAATGGGCGGCTTCTCAGCAGTCCACCTGATCCCGGGCTCACCTTCCGTCCAAGGACCCGGCGACTGGCGCCCCCCGTCGCCGCCGCGTTAGCGCTACTCCGCCGCTTCCTCCTAAGTCCTTTAGTGCCAATGTTTTGCAACTGCTCTGCTATTCGGGCTTGCGGTTCGCGCTATGATGGCTCGCCAGGAAGGCCGAGCCTGCCGTGTCCCGGAGTCCTGGGCGGCGTTTGCCGGGACGAACGCCCCTCCTCCGCGGGAACCCGTTCCCGTTTTGGGGTGTGGCGCACTGGAACAAAGGCGGTCGAGACTCGCTATTCCCTCGACATCTCCTTGCCTTGGCAGCGGAGTTCCACCAACTGCCCGCCGCCCGCGGGCAGCGTCATCTCGAGGACATTCCCCTTCGCCCGCGCCCTCACGGCGTCCGCCCCTTCGAGAGGAACGATCTTCTTAACCGAATCGTCGAAGACGACGCGCACCTCTCGCGGGGCGAGCTCTCCGAACTCCTTCGACACGCGCTTGTCAACGACCATGGCCATCAAGCGCCGGCCCGGCTTGGTCAGGAGCCCGACCAGGAGATCTTCGTCCATTTCACGGATTCGGGTCCCGGGGCCGGGCTTCTTCCCGTCCTTCACCTCGCACCCCTCCCTCGGCAAGCTTAGTGCTCCAGCTCAGAAGTTCGGTGACGTATTCTTTTCCGGACAGGATTTACAGGATTTACAGGATGAATGGAAAAGTGCCCCAATCGTGTTGATCTTGTGCATCCTGTCTGATACCTCCCAGGAACCACCATGCGTCACAACACTTACGAATGCCTGTACTTAGGAGCCAGGCCCCGCTTCCGTCAATTCCGGACACAGAGAATCTTCCTTCTGGAATCCCAAACCGATTCGCACCGTGTCGCCCACCCGAAGGAGGGCGGCTCCCAGCGCGGGGGGCGGACGAGGCGTCCGTTGGGCAAGTCTTGTCCGCGATGGGTTAACCGCGGCCTACGCCATCCCATACAAGTGTCCGGTCGTCACCTCGACGCCCAAGAGCTTCAAGTAGGCGAAGAGCATGGTCTTGTGGCTGATCTGGTGCTCGACCATATGCAGCAGTTGCGAGCAGAGCGGCAGGGGCGCGGGATTCCACGGCGCCGCGACCATCCGGCCGCGGAAGTCCTCGTCCGGGAGGTCGGCCAGGAGCTTCGCCGTGAGTCGGCGGTCCGCTTCGAGTTTGTCGAGCGCTTCGGCGACGGTCGAGACGGACGGCCACTTCTCGGCGGGCGGGAGCATCCCCTTCTCGGCGCCGGGCATCTCGGGCCACTGGCCGGTGATGAAGCCCTGCATCGGTCGGCCCGTAGCGGACGCGAGATGATCCAGCAACTGCCCCATCTTCATCCAGTTGTTCGTCTCGGCGGGTCGCCAGTTCAGTTTCTTCTCCGGAACCATCTTCATCAAACCCGCCGTGGCCTTATAGACCTGGTCGGCGTACTGCGCGAGTCCTTGCGCGTTCATGGTTGTTTCCTTTCCCGATGATGACTCGAGCGCCTGCTTTTCGCTCGTTGCGGAATCCGCCCCTCCGGGAGTTCCGACGCTTTTCGGAAAGCCTTTTCAAGCAGCTCTGTCATGGTCCCTCCCTCCTGAACGAGATCACCGGGGCAACGACTAGTGGCCTGATCCTACCTTTCTGTCTGGCGCCTGTCAAATCCCGCGTTCTCATTTCTCGAGCCCGATGCGCAACGAACAGGCGTGAGGGCACGGCGGATCGGACGGAACCGTGATCCGGAGCGCCTCGGCTTTCTGCTCCCATTCCAGATTCCCCTTGTGGCCGAGGAGACCGACGTTCGAGACTCTGCCGACCTCCTGCGCTCTCCCCAAAGAGCGGATGGCGATCCGGTTCCGCGCCTGCGGCCATTCGAGGACGATCGCGTAAAGCGTGTTGCCTTTGCGCGTGAACCGCACATCCCCCTCGCCGGAACAAGACCACGGCCTGGTTTCGTAGATCGCCTCGCCGTTCACGTCGAACCACTCTCCGATCTCCTCGAGGATCTTCTCCGTCGCCTCGTCCAGGGCGCCGTCGGCCTTCGGGGGCACGTTGAGAAGGACGTTGCCGTTCTTGCTCACGATGTCGACGATCTCGTGGATGATCTCCCGCGCGGGCCGATAGGGGACTCCGGCGTAGTACCCCCAGGGGCCGATGGACGTGTCCGTCTGCCACGGCTCGGTCAAGGCCGAGCCGGATCTTTCCCGTTCCATGTCCATCGTGGCGACGCCGTCGAAGTAGCAGCCGTGGTCGATGCCGGGGAGTTTCTTCAGGCACATTACGCACTCCGGCTGTCCGCCGTGCCAAGCCGCGCTCCGGTTGTAGTAGTGGGCGAGAACGTCGAGCCCGGTCCGGGCCCGGTCCTCTCCCATGAAAGGAATGGCGCCGTCGAAGTAGAGGTGGTCGGGGCGGTAATTGTCGATCAGGTCCTTGATGCGCGCCGCCCACGCGCGCCGCCAGCTCGCGGGGGCGTTGCGGGGGTGGCGCAAGTCGGTGTCGTCGTGGGGCTGGAAGTAGAAATCCCGGCAGGCGGGATCGTTGCCGTCATAAGGGACGCCTCTGCAAGGCCCGAACTTGTCGGCGCCTTTGTTCACGTTGAACCAACTGTAGCTGCGTTCCAGGTGGGTGGTCACGCCGAACCGCAGACCGCACTTCAGGGCCGCTTCGCGCCACATTCCCGTGATGTCTTTCTTCGGCCCCATGTTCACCGAGTTCCATCGGTGATGCCTGGAGTTCCAGAGATCGAAGTTGTCGTGATGCACGGCGCAGGGCGTGAAGTACCGGGCGCCCGCCCGCTTGAACAGCCGGACCAGGCGATCGGGGTCGAATCTCTCGGCCTTCCACAAGGGGACAAGGTCCTTGTAGCCGAACTGGGAAGGGTGGCCGTAGGCCTTGACGTGATGCTCGTAGACCGGGTCTCCTTCGATGTACATCTGCCGGGCATACCACTCGCCGCGCTCGGCCACGGAATAGACGCCCCAGTGGAGGTAGACGCCGAATTTGGCGTCCCGGAACCATTCGGGGCACTGGTAATTCATCAGAGATTCGACCGTCGGCTCGAACCGCTGCGCGTCCTGCGAACCGGATCCGCTCGTCATCGCATGGCTCCTCTCTCAATCTCGTTGGCCCGCTGGTCAAGCCGCCGGGGGCGGAATCTTGCTTCAACCGAGAGCCACGATACTGCAACGGGGCCCAATCCTCAATGGGCAAAGCCTCCCGAAAACAGTTGACGCGGGACGGGTTGTGTGATAACTGACCTAACCGCAGAGTGTTGCGGGACACGAAAGGGCAGCGGAACATGAAAAAGACATCCTTCCTGATGTTGCTGGCAATCCTCCCCTCAACCGTGGGCGCCGCCGTACAGCACGCAGGCGGCTCATGGACCAACTCCGGGGTCCGCGCCCCGGTCGCTGATGAGACGCCCACCCCAACGGCCGGCGATGAGACGCCTACGCCGGCCCCCACGCCTGTGCCAGAACCCATTGTCGAGCTCATCACCTCATTCTACGGGACCATTCTCGGGCGCGAGCCCGAGCCGGGCGCGGTCGATGCGTGGTACAAGGGCTACTTCCTTTACGCGATGAAGTTCAACATCGATGTGCGTTTCATTCCCCGCGAGATGGCGCGGCTTTTCTTCCTGTCGGGAGAGTACGCCGCCCGCAATCGCGCGAACGGGGAATTCATCGCCGATTGCTACGTAGTGTTCCTGAACCGAACCCCGAGCGAGGCCGAACTCGCCAACTGGCTGAACGGGGTATGGAACCGCTCGCAGGTAATGACCGTTTTTTCCGAGTCGCAGGAGTTTGCCGATCGCATCGAAGTCATGCATCCGCGACGCCAAGGCCACCGCACCAAGAATTTCGTCACCACCATGTACATCGGCCTCCTCGACCGCCTGGTGGACGTAGGGGGGCTCGTGCATTGGGCGAACATTTTCGACCACACTAACGCGCGAGGCGGCCTTGAGGCGGTCCGCGCGGCGGCCAAGCAGATGGCGAGCGACGTCATCCGCTCCCGGGAGTTCCTGTCCAAGGATCCCCAACCCAGCGACTACGTCGTGCGCCTCTACCGCAGTTTCCTGGGCCGTTTTCCCAGTGACACGGAGGTCGGCGTGTGGACCGGCGAGGTCGCCGCGGGGCGGCAGACCTACGATACGCTCATCCAGCTTTTCGGCGACGCGGATGAGTTCTCGCAGCAATTGGACCGCTTCTTCGGCCCTCTCCCAACCCCGAGCCCGACGCCTGCCGTCACGGCGACCCCGACGCCTGCCGTCACGGCGACCCCGACGCCCGCCGCGACCGCAGAGCCCACCGCGACGCCCACCCCGCCGACTCAGCCAGTCATCACGGTGACTCTCGGCCCCGCGGTGCAGCTCCGCCTCATTCGCATCCCCGCGGGCAGCTTCCAAATGGGGTCGCCCGACGCCGAGCGCAGCCGCGGTTCGGATGAAGGGCCGGTCCACACCGTGACGATCGGCGGCGCTTTCTACATGTCCGAACACGAGGTGACTCAGAAACAGTGGATGACGGTGATGACCAGCTGGCCGGGGCCCGAGGCGCCGAGCAACGCCTACGGGCTTGGCGACGACTATCCCGCCTATCTGGTATCGTGGACCGACTGCCAGGGTTTCATCACCAACGTCAATTCCGGGGTGGAGACCACCGGGCAGCTCGCCCCGAACTTCCGTCTGCCCACCGAAGCGGAGTGGGAGTACGCCAGCCGGGCGGGGACGGAGACGCGATTTTTCTTTGGCGACTCCCTCGCGGCCGATGACGGGAACACCAATGGCCCGACGGAAGGATTGCCGGGCAACCGCTCGGACTACATGTGGTTCGGCGCGAACAATTCCCCGAACGGCTCCAAGCAGATCGGCGCCAAGCAGCCAAACCAATTCGGCCTTTACAACATGAGCGGAAACGTGGCGGAGTGGTGTCAGGACGTCTACCACTCCGACTACACCGGCGCGCCCATGGATGGAAGCGCTTGGGAATTGCCGACGGGAGATCACCGCGTGGCGCGCGGCGGGAGCTGGGACAGCACGGCGGCGGCCTGCCGGTCGGCCGCTCGCGGGGGCGAGACCCATGCCCCCAATGAAAGGAACGCCCGCATCGGCTTCCGCGTTGTGTGGGCTCCGTAAGCGTCCGCGGCGAACAAGGGGGGACGCCGCCGCACCCTCACTTCTCCGCGTTCTCTGGCTGCGCGCGATTCCCCGGCGTACGGACGCCCGGAACGGTATTCCTGCGCAGCAGGCCTATTCCTTCAACCCCACTACTGTCGTCACGAAGGTGTGTTGCTGGTACTGGTGGCCCATGTTCCGGTACTCGCCCGCACGAGCCGTCACGCTTCTTGCAGGGCAAGAAGGCGCGCTGGCCCTCTCATCTTCCCCCTCCGCACACCCCGGGCTCCCTTCGGTCGCCCGGGGATAGGACTGCGTCGCCCCTGCCGGGGCTTCCTTGGAGTTTCCTCCAGCCTGTCTCACGGCCGCGGACAGCGCTGAAGGGACGAGGGCGCACAGCTCCGGGCGCAGGGAGCAAGGCGAGTGGAACGCTGGGTTTCTGCGGCTATGAATCGCCTTCGAGACCGTCGATGATTTCATTGACCGCCGTTTCGCTTGCGTTCATCTCGATGGTCCCTTTCTCCCCGTTTCGGAGTCAATGAGCCAAGCGCGTCTTCACTCTGGGCCGGAAGTGCGAAATGTCGCGGAGTTGGCGGAACAGGTGGCGTTCGCGGTCTGTCACTTCCGTCGGGACGAGCACGCGGACGGTGACAATCTGATCGCCCCGAACTCCTTCGGAGGGCATGCCGCGGTTCTTCAGACGCATCTTGACCCCGTTCTGCGTGCCGGGAGGCAGTTTCATCTTCACCGAGCCGCCCAATGTGGGGACTTCCACCTCCGCGCCGAGGACGGCCTCCCAGGGCGCCACGGGCAGGTCGATGTGGATGCTCGTTCCCTTGAGGGTGAAGACGGGGTGAGGCTGGACCTGGACTCTGACGTACATGTCGCCGGCGGGGCCCGACCCGCCGGTCCCCGGATCTCCCTGCCCGGCCAGGCGGAGACGGGCGCCGTCCTTGATGCCGGGCGGCACCTTCATCTCGACGCTCTTGGCGTGGGGGGCCATGCCGCGCCCCTCGCAGGCGCCGCAGGGGCTGCCGGCTATCACGCCGCTTCCTTGGCACGCCGTGCAGGGGGCGCTGGCGAGGAAGCGCACTTTCTTCGTCGCGCCTTGGAAGGCCTCTTCGAGGGTAATGGCAAGGACCGTCTCGACGTCCGCCCCGCGGCTGCTTCGGAAGCGCGCGCTCGCGCCGGCGCGGTTCCCCGCGGCGCGCGACTGCGGGCCGCCACCGAAGAGCATTTCGAAGAATTCGCTGAAGCCCCCTCCTTCGTCGCCGGTTTTCATTCGTCCCGCGCCGCGCGATGCGCCGGGGGAGCCAAAGGTGAAAGTCCAGTCTTGGGGCATCTGGAATTCCGCCCCGTCGCGGTAGTTCGGCCCGAGGCGGTCGTACTGCGCCCGCTTCTGCGGATCTGCGAGCACGTCGTACGCTTCCTGGATTTCCTTGAACCGCGCTTCGGCGGTTTTGCTGTTCTTGTTGAGGTCGGGGTGGTGCTTTCGGGCGAGTTTTCGGTAAGCGGACTTGATCTCATCCGCGGTGGCGCCACGCTTCACGCCCAGGGTCTGGTAGTAGTCCTTGAATCTGACCGCCATGGGTCTCAGGTCCTTCGCTCCCAAGACGGTTGATGCTACCACAGCAAGGACGATTTGGAACGAAAAAAAGCGGAGAGATCATCCCGCGGAGGGGGCGGCGCCCTCAAGGCGCGGGCCGGAAAGACTCGGCGACGGCGCGAAGCATGTCGAGGAAAACCGGGCGATGGGCTTCGGGCCTGTGCTTCGCGCGCGGTCGTCGAAGGGTCAGCTGGCGATCGCGTTCCTGAAGGACTCGAGTTTGTCCGTCTTGCCAACCAGCATCAGGGAGTCTCCCGCCTTAAGAGGCTTACTGGGCGCGGGGGCCACCTCCACGCGGTCGGACGTTCCCTGCCGAGACTTGATCGCGATAACGATGACGCCGTAGTTCTTCTGCACGTCCAGATCGATGAGGGATTTCCCGGCGAAGCGGTCCGGAATCGGGACCTCGATGATCGCCACGTTGCCGCCGAGGGGGATCCGATCGGCCAAACCCGGAACCAGGATCCGACGAGCAATGCGCTCGGCCATGTCGCGTTCGGGAAAGATCACGGAGGTGGCTCCGACGGCGCGAATCGCGTCGGCTTCCTGCTCCGTGTCCACCTGGACCAGGATTTCGGCGACCCCCTCTTTCTTCAGAGTGTGGGTCACGAGGACGGAAGTGTCGAAGTGCCTGCGCAACGCAATGACGGCGATGTCCGCGTCGAACGCGCCGCTTCTCCTCAGCGCCGCCATATTGGTTGCGTCAGCGCAGACGGCATGGGTGACGGAGCTGCTGATCGCGTCGATCTTGCCCTCAATGGAGTCAATCGCCAGCACGGCGGCCCCGCCTTCGAACAGCGTCTTGGCGGTTTCCGATCCAAAGGTCCCCAAACCGATCACGACGACCGTCGGCTGTCTGGTGCGTTCTCTTTTCATGCGAGCGCTCTCCTTATCCGACTATGAGATCCTCTTCCGGAAGGGAGTACTCCTCCCGGGGGCGCTTCCCGATCAGAGAAGCCGCGACGAGGACCGGGCCAAGGCGACCCAGGAACATGCAGAGTATGATGATTATCTTCCCGGGGTCCGACAGGCCGGCTGTGACCCCGGTCGAGAGCCCGACGGTGTCGAGCGCGGAGACCACTTCAAACAGATACTCAAGGAATCTGCCGCGATGCATGACCTGAGGCTGCCCGGACAATTCGGTCACCTGGAGCAGAACCACGGCGACCATGGCAACTAGGAGGAAACCCGCCGTCGTCACCAGCGCTTTGGCCACCACCTCCGTCCGCAAGCGACGGTTGAGAAGCTCCACCTTGGGGCGATTGCGCGCATGCGAAGCGAGCAGCGCATACAGAGTCGCCAGCGTGGTGGTCTTGATGCCCCCAGCCGTGGAGCCGGGCGAACCTCCGACCAGCATGAGCAGCATGACAACGAGCAAAGAGGCATTCGTCAACTGGGACGTTTCCACGCTGTTGAAACCCGCCGTTCGCGCCGTTACCGAAAGGAACAGGCTCTGCAGAGCGCGGCCGGCCGTTGATCCCGCCATGGCTTGCCCCGTCAACTCCAACAGAAAGAGGAGCGCCGCGCCGCCCACAATGAGGATCAGCGAGACGCGCAACACCGTCCGACTGTGGAGAGACAGGCGAGGACGCGGGATGTGTCTCAAGCCCACGACGCACGTTCCTGCGTCCGCGAACACGACGAAGCCGATTCCCCCCAGAATGATGAGTCCCATGATCGTCGCGTTGATTGCCCAGTCGCGGTTATAGTCGATCAGACTGTTCGAGAACAAGCCGAACCCCGCATTGCAGAAAGCGGCTACGGCATGGAACAAGCCCAGCCAGAGAGCCCGCGCAAGACCGATGCCGTAGCCAAGTCGAAAGCGCAGGGCGAGGATGGCCGCGCCACAGAGCTCGATGGCAAAGGTGTAGGCAACGATGTCGCGGAGCAATCGCGCCGGAGAGACGGCCGGAAGCAAGCCGTGCGTTTGCTCCACGATCATGCGTCCGGACAGGCCAATCCGCTTGCCGCGAGCCAGGATCAGCGCGTTGGTGAAAGTCAGTATGCCCAAACCCCCGATCTGGATCAAGGCAAGGATCGCGAGCTGCCCCGCAAAGCTGAATTCGCTTCCCGTGTCTCGAACGGTCAGCCCCGTGACGCACGCGGCTGAAGTGGAAGTGAAGAGCGCGTCGACCACGGTGCGTTCCCGACTGTCGGGGGGCGCCATTCCCGGCAGCAGCAATAGGATCGTGCCGGCGGCGATGAGCGCGGCGAAAGTCACAACGAGGAGTCGCGGTATCGTGAGTCTCTGCTTGGGCGGTGTCATCGTATGAGAAGGTCGTTGCGCACCAGGGATGCGCCTCCCTGGGAGACCCGGGAGATCGGTGTTGCCCCTCGCGCTCAAGCCGGACGAGATCCTTTTCCAACCCTATGGCAAGCATTGCCGCGCTTGAGCGGAACTGAGCCAATCCTCCTATCCGGCTGTGCGTCTCTCGTCTGCGGTTCCAGGTCTGTTCCTGATCCTCCCGCATGCCGCCGAGAGAAAGGCGCGATGCTTGATCTTGATAGAGAGGCCGAAGGGAATTCTCAAGGGGTATCTTGGCGGGGATGTCGTGGCGATCAATCCCTTCGGCGCCCAACGCAATAGGCATCGGTGCAGGTTGCGTGGACTCCCTGGGCGCATCGCCGAGGAAGGACGGCGGCCATGGCCCGCAGGGGCCAGGTTGCCGGCCCGCGGGTTCGCTTTGCCGCGGCCAGGGATTCGTCCATCTTGTCCGGTTCGAGGAGATCCGTGGTCAGACCGTAGCGGCCGGCGAACCGTCGGAGGGCGCCGAAGGTCTTGAACCAGACGAAATCCTCCAACTCGCACTCTTTCGCTTTTCCCAGGACCTTCGAGAGATAGAACGCGCGGACCGGCCGGGGGAGCAGCACGGAAAAGGGGGTCTGGTAGTGGGGGTCGCGACGGATGTTCGAGGGGTTGAGACCGAAGCCGGTCCGGAAGATGAAGAGCCCGTCCTTCTTGAGAACGCGGCGGATCTCGCGCAGCATCCGCCCCGGGTCGGGAACGTGTTCGATGATGTCGAGGCCGACAACGACGTCGAACGTCTCCTCGCCGAAGCAGAGGTTCTGAGCGTCGCCCCGCAAAAGGTCGAAGGAGATTCCCGAGAGAAAGGCGTTGACCCGGGCGGCGCCCAGACACCAGTGCGAGAGGTCGAGGGCGACGGCGCGGACGCCGTGTCGGGCCAGCGCGACGGTGGTCCCGGCCGTTCCCGCGCCGCAATCGAGGACGCGGAACGCGCTCGGGTCGGAGGAGAGACGTTCGCTCAGAAGCCCGGCGATCTTCCCGTAGAGAAACTCTCCTTCGCCCTCCTTGCCGATGCGGGTGTAGTAGTACCGCCTTTTCAGTTCCGGCGAGGAATCCGCGTAGTTGAGCGATTGGTCGAAATACGCCTCGAGCGTTGTCTCGCTCGTCACGGGAATCATCCCGGAGAGGCAAACGCCCAGAACGCGGGTGTCGTTGTTCCCCTCGTCGACGTCGCACGGTCTCACCGAGTCGCACTCGAGAACGACCCGGCGCGCTCCTCCTTCGCACGCGACCTGGATGCAGTGTCTTTCGTTGCGGACCTTGTGCTCGCCGCGGAGCCGGCCGTCCACAAGAACCCGCACGGACTGGGGGCGGCCCGTCCACGCGAAGTACATGGAATGCATCTCGAGATCGAGGAAGACCGTTCCGAGGGGCGCTTCGATCTCGGCCCGATCTTCCGACCACGCCCACGCCGTGCGGCCGTTGTCCTCGACGGCGTGCCACCCGCCCCGCAGGCACTCTCGAAAGAGTCGAGTCAGCCGCTCGAGTTCCGCCATCACGGGGTCTCCACGGGGCGCGTTCCGATCTCTTCTCTCACAGCCTCCTTCTGTCGACCCGGATCGAGAATCTGGAAAGGAATGTCGTACACGGTGAATGCTCGCCGGGTCGGCGGCGCCGCCACCTTTGCCGTTCCGTGGATGGCTAAGCGATACTTGCCCGCCGGCGCGCGAAAGGCAAAGAGGCGCGCCGATTCGTCGGACGACTTCACGGCGCCGAGGTCCTGAACGGCTTCCCCCTCAAGGGTCTCGAGCGCAACGCGCGCCGCGGCCTTGCGCACGGGCGCCCCGAAATTGCCTCGATTCAGGACGGCCACGCGGACCTCGACCGGGTCGTCGGAAAGGAAGGCCGGGCCCGGCGCCCCCGCCGGAGGTTCGGTGACGAATTCGATTCGCGTGCTCGCCACGGGCTGGAGTCGGGGGAGCGTGGCGCGCATGGCGCCGGCGATGCCGCGGACCTGCTCATTCAGTTTCGACGGATCGCCCTCCTCGAGCAGAGCGGGCCGCAGCTCCTGCCCGATCAGCGGGGACCAGGTCGTGTAGAGGTGCCCCAGCATGCCTTCATCGGCGTCGCGGAGCGAAGACTCCACGAGCGAAAGGCTGGCGGCGGGATTCTGCCATCCGCAGGGCAGGACGCGAAGCCCCTTCTCGAGGAAATAGCGAACGGAGGGGTAGTCGTGAGCAAAGTCGTAGTGCCAGTCGCAGATAATCACGTCCTTCGGGATGAGGTCCGTGGCGGGTTTGGTCCCTTTGTCGCCCCACCCCAGGAGCATGTCGCCCCACATAAGCATTTGGACCCCGCGTTTGCCGACCAGATGGGCGTGCATATCTTTCACGGCTTTGGCCCAAAGCTCGGCCGGGTCCCAACCCTTGCATCGTTCGCACTTCGGGTCCTGGAAGCCCCACCCTTCATCCATGCCTACGTGAAACCCGTCGGCCTGAAACGCGTCGAGCAACTCATCCATCATCGCGAAGACAACCTCGTTCACCCTCGGATGCAGGGGGCACCAGCCCATGGCTTTCGCCCCGCCGCCCCCCTCGGCGAACTCGGGAAAAGCCTTCAGAAGGACCCCGTGGTTCTGATGGGTCAGCGCGTTCATGCCGACCAGGACTCGGATGCCGTTCTCGCGGCAAATGGCGGCGGCTTCCTGCGCTTCCGCTTTGGTCCAGCCGCTGTCTTCAGGGTACTCGACCTTGCTGAACTCGGGATAACAGGTGTACCGGTAGCCGCGCCAGTGCATGTCGAAAATGACGGTGTTGACTCCCAGCGGGACGAAAGCCTCCGCGACCAAGCGCCGGAAACCGGGCATGAAATCCGGTCCCTGGGGAGCGAAGACGATGGCCTTCCAGAGCTCTCCGGGCTTCGGCCCGAGCCGCGGAATAGGCTTCGTCCGGGCGGGCGGCGTCCCAAGGCGGCAGGCGGTCAGGGCGAGAATGCCCGCCCATGCCAGCATCGCAAACGTTCTCGGGCGCATCTTCTCTTTCTCCTTTCCGATCTCTTGGCGCGCAGAGCCCCGCGGGGGCTTCCCAGAGGGTGTGTGAACAGGGCCATCGGATGATGTGGCGCCGGCCGAAACCGCGCCGCATCCCCCCGTCGCGCCAATGGCAACCAAGAATCCGCGTCATCCGTCCCATCGGCGCCATCCGCGTCCCATCTCTCCCACTCGTACAGAACACGGATCGGACGGGTGAAGCGGATCACACGGATGGAATGGGACGGCGCCGAACACGAACTTTCGCGCCCGCGGCCACGGCGGCTTCCTTTGCAATCGCCGTTTCTTTTCCCAAGTCCATGTGAGCCTAACCACGCGGAGAACCTCATTTGCGCGACAAGGCCGCCGTGGGACATGCCTCAACGCACTGCCGCGCCGCTTCCTCCAGCCCCTCAGACATGCCCCCCCCGAAAGGCACAACGACGCGCGTCGCGAAGCCCCGTCCGGCGAAGCTCAGGCCGAGCCTCTCACCCGCCTCCTCGGCGATCTTCAGGCAGAGGCCGCAAAGGATGCACTTGCCGGGTTCGTAGACGATCTCGGGGTGCGACGCGTCGCGGTCCAGCGCGCGGCGCTCGCCGCTGAAACGATGGGGACGCGCCCCATACTCGGCCCCGTAACGGCGGAGCTTGCAGTCGTTCTCTTTGGCGCAGCTGCACTGGAGGCAGCGCTCGGCCTCATGGACGGCCCCCTCCGGCGCGAGCCCGGCCGCGGTCGTCTCGGCTCGCGCGGCTCTCGTCACGTTTCCATAGAGGATCTCCGCTTCCTCGTCCAGCGCCTTCCCCCGCCGGAAGTACAAGAGCTTCTCTGGGCCTTTCACCGTCTCGCCTCTCAAGTGTTGCGCGATGGAAACGGCGACCTCCCGCCCCGCGGCGACGGCGCGGACGACGCTGCTCGGACCCGTAACGACTTCCCCCGCGGCGAACACGCCTTCGTGGTCGGTCCGCCCGGTCTCCCGATCGACGGACACCCCCTTCTGCGCAACCTCGAACCCCAAGCTCTCGAGGAGATCCGTTTCGACTTTGCGTTCGCTGTCTGAAGCCCCGGACGATGCGCCAAGAGCGAGAAGAACCGCGTCGTGACGTCGTCGCAGGTCATCGAACGAGTCCTTTGAACTCAAGGTCCACCCGCCGTGGAAACGAGCGCCGAGACGCATGATGACGCCGATTTCCGAATCGCGGGTTTCTTCGTCGAGAACGTCGTATGGCAGACGTCGCAGATGACCGCCCGGCTTTGGCGCCGAATCGAAAAGATCGCAGGCGTGACCTTCCTGAAGCAGAAACCACGCCGCCGAGAGACCCGTGGGGCCGGCGCCGACGATGGCGACGCGCTTTCCGGTGGGGGGCTTCCTCTCGGGGAGATAGGGACTGTCCGACTTGAGATCGGCGTCGGCCACGTAACGATGCAGGAGTCGGATCGAGATCATCTCGTCGACGCGCCGGCGCTCGCAGGGCGCCTCGCAATGGGCCGCGCACACGCGGCCCAGGACGGCGGGGAGAGGCAGGCGTTCCTTGACGACGGCGATCGCGGCGCGAAGATCGCCCCGCCGGGTCTCTCCGATGAATCGCGGCACATCGAGCCGCGCGGGACAGGCCGTGACGCAGGGCGCCACGCACATGCCCGCATGGTCCGAGAAGAGCAGTTCCAGCGCCGTGCGGCGGGCTTTCGCGATCTCCGCCGAATCCGTTGTCACGGCCATCCCCTCTCTAACGGGGGCGGCGCAAGCGGGTTGCAGGCTCTCGTGTCCGTCGACGCGGACGGCGCAGAGGAAGCACGACGTGCGGGGCGGGAGACCCTCCTGGTGGCAGAGCGTTGGCAGCTCGATGCCCGCCGCGCGCGCGGCTTCCAGGATCGTCATGCCGGCCGAAGCCCGGATCTCCTGTCCGTCGACGGTGAGCAGAACCGACTGTGTCATTTTGGCGTGGAGGACTTCTTCAAGATGTCCCAAATCTGGTCGTTGTCCAGCTCACTGTCGCTGGCGATGAGTTGCACGGGAGCGTAGATGCCGCCGGCGCCGTAGACGTTGCTCACGCGCACCGCGATGGCGTTGACTTCCCCCGGCCTGACGAGAGACCGTACGTCAGATGCAAAGGGCATGCTCCAGATCTGGGCTGTGCCGAGGCCTGTACTGGCGCAAGTGTGCTCAAAGGCCGGTCTGCCGTTGATGTAGACCCAGGCTTCTTCGTCCACGGCGTCGAAATGGAGATAGAGGTGTCTCTTGCCCAATTCGGCGGGGATCTCCAGGGTCTGGCGGTACCAGCCGATGCCGGTATAGCCTGCGAAGCCCTGGCCTTCCCATCCCTTGCCGAGGTCGTGGCGCGCCGCCGCCCAGTCCTTGTCGTCGAATGCGACGCCGAACCATTCTTGCGAAACGCCGACGTTTTTCGGGTCCGCGGCGAACTTCCAGACGGGAGGCAGAGGCCACGCGGTCCCAGTAGGCTGCTTCGTCCCCTCAGGCGGGACGTCGATTCGCAAGAGGATGCCCTCGCCTCCGCGCAGGGGAGGCAGTTCCACACTGCGTTCCGCGCCCACCGGGCAGGACCGCCAGCGACCGTCCGGCATGAGAGCCCCGACTCTCGTGACGCGAGGGACGAACTGAACCCAAACGCTCCGGGGAACGGGATCTTGGGCGCGCATTTCCTTGACAAGCGCCGCAATGTCCTTCGGCGCTTTCCTGTAGCCGCTCTCCGTTTTCACGGTCCATTCGCGGATTCGCTGCCGCTCGGGATACTTCACGGTGCGTTTGTCGACGACCATGACGTACTCGGGCGTCTTTTCGCCGGAGTCGAACTGCGCCTCCCTGACGAGAACGCCGGCCAGCGTCTGGTCGCTCATCGCCTCGATGAGTTGGCCTTCTCCCGGCTTGAGAGCGCCGTGAGGAACGTCGGCGCCCGTGTGGTAAACGCCGGTGCAGCGTTTGCCCAGGAGGTAAGGGCCCGCGGCGCCCGAGATATAACGATTCGCAGCCTGGGCCGGTTCGTAGAGCGCCAGCCGAAGATGGCGGTCGAAGGCGAAGTACCAAAGGGCCTGCCCGCCGTAAGCGGCGGATGCGTAAGCTTGAAAGCGCAGCTGCGAGGGCGTTTCGGTGTGGGCGAAGGTCCCGATGATGGGCCACATCGCCATGTTGTACTGGTTGCAGTGCACGCGGTCGCTTTCGAGGTTGTTGCAGAAGGCCGCGCGCAGACTGTGCTCGGGGTTGTCGGGACCGTAAGAGAAGGGATAGATCTGCGAGCTGATGATGGGCATCGGGACCTTGGACTGACCCACGGGGTTCGGGTTGGTCGACATGTAGGGGAAAAGGTCGGGCGCGTTCTCGAGCATCCACTCGGCGCACTCGATCGTGTAGTCGTGGAGACCGCAATTGTCGTTCAGAAGATAGCCGATCAAAGCGGGGCTCTTGCCATACTTCTCCTGAAACCATTTCAGCTCCGGCAGGCGGACGTAATGGCCGCCGGTGATCTCTGTATCGTACTTCCCTTTCGGCACGACGACGCCGCCCCACGTGTCCGCGCCGAGCGAGCCCGTATGGATGATGACTTTGAGTCCCGTCTGCTCGGCGATCCGAATGGGCTCGTCGAAGTCGATGGGCGGACATTTCGGGTCCCATCCGGGGAAGGCGTGGATCGCGGTGTTGAAACCCGCGTTCTGGTACTCGCGATAGTATGCGGCGTCGAAGAACGGCTCGCCGGGAGGTCGCCGGTCGCTTATCAGCCAGGAGCCGACGGGGAATTCCCTGAACTTGAAGCGCTCCATGCACTTCAAGGTCTCCACGGGCGGTCGCGTGCGGGCGCACCCGGAGACGGCGAGCGCCGACGCGACCAGAATCAGCCCCGCGCAAGCGGCGGCAGTGGCTCGGGAGAAGCGGAACATGGCAGGCGCTCCTTACCGGAAGATAGCGGGCGACTCTCCCCCGCTGTGCAGCCGCCCGATCGCGGCAAACAGGCTAGCCCATCGCGTGGACCGTTGCAAGGGAATTGCGTGTGGAGCAAGCGGCGCCCAGACCGTCCGAATTGCGTCGTCTTCCGCACTGCGCCCCGTCCTCAAGCGTCCCCCGATGGTCAGGGGAGGACGGCGCAGCGGCCTTGTAGCGCGCGTTGCGCCGTTGATCGTTCAAGTGCAACCTGGATCCCCCAGGGGAGGCGGACAGAATGGCAAACGGCATGCCTTCCTCGTTCGTGACGAGCACGCCGGCCTCCTTGCCCATCGCGGAGACCTGGACGCGGGACTACGGGGCCATGTTCTCTCTCGCCGGATGTCTGACTAACCCGAACCCTTGTCACGCCGCTCGCGCCGCTGCAAGCGCTTCCTGTCGCCCCTGGCCGTACGCTCGAGTCGGTAGATAGCCCAGAAAAGGAGAGAGACCTGGGCGAGAATCGCCACGGCCCCGGCGGGGGCAACCGTGCGCAGAGGAACAGCGCCCAGAGCGACGGCGGCAGTGACAATGTAGATAAAGGTCACGGCGCGCCGCGGCGACATGCCCAGGTCAACGAGGCGGTGCGAGAAGTGATTGCGATCGCCAAGCATGAGGGGACGGCCCGTGCGAAGGCGAATCCACATGACCGTCATCGTGTCGAAGATCGGCACGCCCAGAACGATCACGGGCGTCAGGACCGGCAGACGGCTCGGGACGTCGCGCTCGTAGTAGGTGCTGAGGACGCTGAGAGCGCCGATCAGGTAGCCGGTGAAGAGGCTGCCGTTGTCGCCCATGAAAAGGCGGGCGGGGTTGAAGTTGTGCCGGAGAAAGCCCAGAAGCGCTCCGGCCAGAACGGCGTAGATGGCGGCTATGAACCACTCCCCGGCGAAGAAACTGATGAGACCGAAGGCCAGGGCGATGATCGCGGCGACGCCCGCGCAGAGGCCGTCCATGTTGTCGAGAAAGTTGAGAGAATTCGTGACGAAAACAACCCACACGACCGTGAGCGCCGCCCCCATCCATGGACTAGGAAGGAAGCCCTCGATGCGGACGCCGGACGCCGGCAGCAGCGCGGCGGCCAGGGTCATGACCGCCAGCTTCGACCAGGGGCCGAGCGGACGTCGATCGTCGACCAGGCCCAGAACCGCCACGGCAAGCGCCCCGCCGAGGACGGCGCCGAGCTGCTTGAAGGTGGAAGGGATATTGACCAGATAGCGCCCCACTTCCGGGATCCGTTCCTCGACAAGCGGGCGCAGGAGATAGGCGAGCAGAAGGTTGCCGAAGACGACTCCGAGGAATCCCCCGATGATGGCGAGGCCCCCCAGAACCGGCATCGGGGCTGCATGAAGGCGCCGATCGTCTCCTCCGTCCGGGTGAGAGATCCAGCCAACGCGCCTCGCCAGGCGGATGGTCCAGGGCGTCAAGGCCAGAGCCAGGATGAAGCCCTCCAGAACCAGTACGCCGTCGACGCAAGCCCACGTCCAGTGA
>Ga0315274_10001873_pt1 | contig 32252 bp, 24 predicted proteins | sample YL17G02_20_MG_FD_203700 | JGI IMG/M metagenome (GOLD analysis project Ga0315274, IMG submission 203700) | Sediment microbial communities from Yellowstone Lake, YNP, Wyoming, USA - YL17G02_20 | ecosystem: Environmental > Aquatic > Freshwater > Lake > Sediment | place: USA: Wyoming | collected...
AGCGGTTATCCGATCGCGACATAGCTACCCTGCGCTGCACCTGGCGGCACAACAGGAACACCAGCGGTCGCTCCATCCCGGTCCTATCGTACTAAGGACAGCTCCCCTCAAGTTTCCTACGCCCACAGCAGATAGGGACCGAACTGTCTCACGACGTTCTGAACCCAGCTCACGTACCCCTTTAACTAGTGGACACCTAGACCCTTGGGACCTCCTACAGCCCCAGGATGGGATGAGCCGACATCGAGGTGCCAAACCTGGCCGTCGCTGTGAACGCTTGGGCCAGATAAGCCTGTTATCCCCAGAGTACCTTTTGTCCGATGAGCGATGACCCTTCCACACAGAATCACCGGATCACTAGCGCCTGCTTTCGCATCTGCTCGACTTGTAGGTCTCGCAGTCAAGCCCGCTTCTACGCTTGCGCTCTGCGCACGATTGCCGACCGTGCTGAGCGGACCTTCGCACGCCTCCGTTACTTTTTAGGAGGCGACCGCCCCAGTCAAACTACCCGCCTGACACTGTCCCCCGACCGGATAACGGCCGCGGGTTAGTACCACGATGAGTCAAGGGTGGTATTCCAAGGTTGGCTCCACGGAGACTAGCGTCCCCGCTTCCGCGCCTCCCACCTATCCTCTACATGAAACACCAAGATACAATATCAGGGTATAGTAAAGGTTCCGGGGTCTTTCCGTCTAGCTGCGGGTAACCGGCGTCTTCACCGGTATCTCAACTTCACCGAGCCTCCGGAGGGGACAGTGCTCCAGTCGTTACGCCATTCGTGCAGGACGGAAATTACCCGTCAAGGAATTTCGCTACCTTAGGACCGTTATAGTTACGGCCGCCGTTTACTGGGGCTTCAGTTTGGGGCTTCGTCCACCTTGCGGCGGACTAACTCCGCCCTTTAACCTTCCAGCACCGGGCAGGCGTCACTCCCTATACTTCGCCTTGCGGCTTTGCAGAGAGCTGTGTTTTTGATAAACAGTCGCCAGAGCCATGTCACTGCGACCCCCTTACGCTCCAGGAGTCCCCGAAGGGTCCTTTCACGTCGTGGGGGCACCCCTTCTACCAAAGGTACGGGGCTAACTTGCCGAGTTCCCTCTCCAGAGTTATCTCGAGCGCCTTAGGATTCTCTCCTCGTCTACCTGTGTCGGATTGCGATACGGTCGCCGTTGTGCTCCTTAGAGGCTTTTCTCGGCGGCGTGGCGTGGGCCCGTTGGTTTGTCCGAAGACGCACTTCCCAACGCCTCTCGGCCTTGCGTTTCCGCTGGGTCGTGGATTTGCCTGCGACCCGGCCTACGGGCATTGCCCGACATCCGTCAGTCGGGATGGCCTAGCCTTCCGCGTCACCCCATCGGTCTTTGCCGCACAACGGCGGCGCAGGAATTTTGACCTGCTTTCCATCGGCTACACGTTTCCGTCTCGCCTTAGGGACCGGCTCACCCTGGGAGGATTAACCTTGCCCAGGAAATCTTAGACTTACGGCGAACGGGTTTTTCACCCGTTTTATCGTTACTGATTCCGGCATACTCACTTCCTATCCGTCCAGCTGTCCTCTCGGTCAACCTTCTACCAGATAGGAACGCTCCGCTACCGCGCAAGACAGAGGTGAGAGGTGGGAGGTGGGAGGTTGGAAAAATATTGTTCTCGCCTCTCGCCTCGCACGTCTCACCTCTGCCTCACACCCCGAGCTTCGGTACGGCGTTTGAGCCCCGTTGGATTTTCGGCGCAGGACCGCTCGACCAGTGAGCTATTACGCACTCTTTAAATGAATGGCTGCTTCTGAGCCAACATCCTGGTTGTCTGAGAGACCCCACATCCTTTCCCACTTAACGCCGATTTAGGGACCTTAGCTGCGGGTCTGGAATCTTCTCCTCTCGCCCATGGAGCTTATCCCCCACAGACTCACTCCCGTGCTCTGAAGTGTAGGCATTCGGAGTTTGATTGGGTTCGGTAGCCTTGTAGGGCCCCTAGTCCATTCAGTGCTCTACCTCCCACACAAAACGCACGGGGCTGTTCCTAAAAACATTTCGCGGAGAACCAGCTATCACGAAATTTGATTAGCCTTTCACCCCTAACCACAGCTCATCCGAGCACTTTTTAAGGTACACCGGTTCGGGCCTTCACGCGGTGTTACCCGCGTTTCACCCTGGCCATGGCTAGATCATCTCGCTTCGGGTCTAGTCCACGCTACTCATTCGCCCATTTCGGACTCGCTTTCGCTACGGCTTCGGACCGTCGGTCCTTAACCTCGCAACGTAGAACTAACTCGCCGGATCATTATGCAAAAGGCACCCCATCACACGGGAGGAAGGTTGCCCCACCTCCACTGTGCTCTGAGTGTTTGTAGGCGATACGGTTTCAGGTTCTATTTCACTCCCTTTGCTAGGGTTCTTTTCACCTTTCCCTCACGGTACTGGTTCGCTATCGGTCGTCTGCTCGTATTTAGCCTTGGAAGGTGGTCCTCCCGGATTCAGACGGGATTTCACGTGTCCCGCCTTACTCAGGAACAAGGACCGCTCGAGCGAGCCGTTTACGCCTACGGGACTTTCACCCTCTGTGGCCGGACTTTCCAGACCGTTCGGCTTGGCGGTTCGTTCGAGTGGCGGGTCTGTCGCCCCGCCCGTCCTTGCCCTGCAACCCCGATGACACAACGCCGACAGGCTTGAACGTGCCACCGGTTTGGGCTGTTCCCTGTTCGCTCGCCGCTACTGGGGGAATCTCGGTTGATTTCTTTTCCTGCGGGTACTGAGATGTGTCACTTCCCCGCGTTGCCTCTTACCCGCCTATGGATTCAGCGGGCAGTGACGGAGGGTTGCTCCGTCGGGTTTCCCCATTCGGACATCCCCGGATCAAGCGCTTGTTTGCAGCTCCCCGGGGCTTATCGCAGCTTACCACGTCCTTCGTCGTTGGCAGACGCCAAGGCATTCACCGTACGCCCTTGGTAACTTCGCACTTCCCCGAGATAACTCGGTTCCGTTGAGGTTTTCGGTTCAGACGCGTTACATTGAGTTGTCAAAGAGCCTGTGCCGCCGGCCCCCTGGCCCATCGGCAAACTTGCTATGTCCACGACTTGATGTGAGCCGATTTCAAATCCGCACGGACTTGCACGGACTCACACGGACTTACATTGAACTCAAGAGGGGCTTCCCGCTTCAACTTCGCACCTTCAACCCCTCACTTCTCCTCTGGTGGAGCAGACGGGATTTGAACCCGTGACCCCCGGCTTGCAAAGCCGGTGTTCTCCCACTGAACTACTGCCCCGCACACTCCTTCCGCGCCTGTTGGCGCGACACTATTGTACTTCGGTTCTCCCTCACGCGCGGGAAACCGGCGTGGCTTGCTCGGACTTGCTTTGGCTCATTCGATGGTGGGCGTAGTTGGAGTCGAACCAACGACCTCACCCTTATCAGGGGTGCGCTCTAACCGGACCTGAGCTATACGCCCAACAGAGGTGAGACGGGACGACAGGCAAGGCTTGGTGTCAAGAACAAACGTGCCGTCGCGGAAAGTTCACTTCTCCTGGCGACTCAGGACCGGTCACGCCACCGATCCTCTTGTCTTGGCCAATTGTGTGCTTTGCTCCGTTCTACGCAATTTGCGGTGACGGATTTCCGGTGCTCCTGTCAACCGCGCAACCAGCAACCCTATGGAAAAGACGGAGTCCCTGTCAAGGGCTTTTTGACGTTTTTTTTCTGCCTGCATCCGCCGCCGAACGGAGATTTGGCTTGCAAAAGGTCGTGGGGCTCCATACACGTTTCACTTCAAGGTGGGTTCCTGCGGTCAGAGTGATCCACGCAGACTATTGACAAATCGGGCTTTATCTGTGCGTTCTGGGTGGTTTTCAGGGTGAGAATCATTGATCGCTATCTGTGCCGGGAGTTTTTTCTAACGTTGGCGGGGGTTCTTGCCGCATGCGCCATTGTTCTGCTGATTGCGCGGGTGTTCGAGGAGTTCGACAATCTGCTCGGAAGCAGCGTGCCGTTTTGGGCGGCGCTCAAGTACTTCTTCTTCGTCATGCCGTTCCGTCTGCTCGAGATTGTTCCTCTGGCCACGGTGCTGGCGGTGATTTTTTCGATCGGCACTCTGGCGCGAAACCGCGAGATGCTGGCCATCACGGCCGGCGGTCAGAGTCCTTATCGGTCGGCCGCGCCGGTTTTGGCGGCCACGGTGGCCATCGCGCTGGCGGTGCTGGCGCTCAATGAGACCTTTGTGCCCTATTGCCAGGAACGAGCGACGTACTACGAAGAGGTCTTCATCAAGGGCGAGAGCGAGTTGTCGCGGACCCACCGTCGCAACATCTTCGACAAGGGCGTGGGGAACACGTTCTATCAGATGGAGGAATTTGACGCCCACCGCAACCGCATGTGGAACGTGCTGATCTTCGACCAAAGCGATGATGCGATGACCTGGCGACATAGTCTGAAAGCCAAACAGGCCCAACTGGTTCGAAAGGGCGTCGAGCCCAATCGCGACCTCTGGCGCTTCGAGCAAGCGGTCGAGCATTTCTACGACGCCTCGGGCCGCCCGACCAGTGTGACGATTTACACTGAGCCGATCGAACGGCTGCTCGAGGGCGACCTCGATCAATATCTGGCCACCCGCAAGGAGCCGGATCAGATGAACCTGATGGAGCTGGCCAAGTACATCAAGACGCTGCGGTTTCGCGGCGAGGATGTCTCGGTCTATGTCACCGACTGGTATCTGAAGCTGGGTTTTCCGTTTGCGGCGGTGATCCTGGGGATGATCGCGTTCGCGCTGGCGCTGCGAGCCCACATGGCGAGTCTGCCGCTGTCGTTCGGACTGGGCATTGTGTTGAGCATGATCTTTTATGCGTTGACGGCGTTCGGGCAAACGATGGGACACATCGGCGTTCTGTCGCCGGTGGTGGGATCCTTGGGGCCGTTGGCTGTTTTTCTGATTCTGGGGATCTACCTGATCCGGCGCAGCGGATTCGCGGCGTAAGACCGGCGCGCCCTTCGGTCTTGACGGATTTCTGAGGGCGCAGTAGAAGTAAATTCCTTGCGAGGGACAAACCGTGTTGAAACAAAACGAGAGCAAGAATAAGCCGGTGGCGACGGCAGAAGAGAGCCCCGGTCCGGCTTCGGCGGCCAGGCCGTCGGCGCATCATCGGCCGCTCAAGGGCTTTCTGACGCGCCGAACCCGCGAGGCCCAAGCGCGCAAGGTTCTCCTCTTTCTCTCGACGGGCAACACGTGCCGGAGCCCGATGGCGGCGGCCTATTTCAAGAAGCTGCTTGACGATCGTAAGATCCGAACCCTCGAGATTCGTTCGGCTGGCGTCATGACGATCGCCGGATTGTTGGCCACCGACGAATCGAAGCTGATGCTGGAGCCTTACGGCGTGAGCCTGGAGAAACACCGAAGCCAACCGCTGACGGAGGAGATGCTTCGCCGGGCCGATTTGGTGCTGGGCATGACGCCGTTTCACGTGCAGATGGCCTTGCGCCTGTCGCCGTCGTCGCGCGGCAAAACGCATTTGCTGAAGGAATACACGCAGACCGATCCAAAGAACCGACCGATTCCCGATCCGATGGGGTGCACGCTCGAGGTCTATAAGAGGTGCTTCCGCCAGATCAAACAGGCCTGCGACCGGCTGGTGGATGTGGAGTTCGTGACGGGCAAACCGAGCAAGGCGGCCCGAGCCGGCGGCCCCAAATCGCGGCCGGTTGCTGCCGGCCCGAAGATTCGACTGCGGCGCAGCCTCTCGCCCGCGACCGCCCAGCCAAAAACCGCCGGCGGCGCGGTCAAGCCGGCCAATGTCAAGAAGTCCGTTGCCTCGGCCAAGCCGGGTCGGAACCATGAGAAGTGAGGTCGGAACGTCATGAAGATTGCATTTGCCACGGATCACCGAGGCGCTCCGATGCGCACGCAGATCATCGAGCATCTCAAGAAAAGGGGACATGAGGTTCTGGATTTCGGCTCCAATTCGGAAGTCTCGGTGGACTATCCCGACTACGCGGCCAAGGTGGCCAAAGCGGTGGCGGCCAAGCAGGCCGACCGGGGAATCCTGATCTGCGGAAGCGGGATCGGTATGTCCATTGCCGCGAACAAGATCACGGGAATCCGAGCGGCCGTGTGTACCGACGAAATTGGGGCGCGAATGGCGCGCGCCCACAACGACGCCAATGTGTTGGCTTTGCGGGGGACGAACCAGAACCCGATGACGAACGTGGCCATTGTGGACATCTTTCTGGATACGGAGTTTGAGGCCGGCCGCCATCAACTCCGCGTGAACAAGATCCGCAATCTCGAGCGGTTCTGACGAATGCGGAGTGCGGAATGCGGAATGCGGAGCGCGGAAGGCGGAGTGTTCCGAATGCGGAATGCCGAAAGCGGAATGCGGAATAGGGACTGCGGGGTCGAGGGGGGCCTTGTGATAATCTCCTGCGGAGGTGAGGTGTGGAGTTTCTGCAAATAGACCACGTGCGCCAGGCCGATCCCGAAGTGGCGCGGGCGATCGAGGCGGAATACGACCGACAGGTGAACACGCTCGAGATGATCGCTTCGGAGAACTTTGCCGGCGCCGCCGTGCTCGAGGCGCAGGGCTGCCTGATGACCAACAAGTACGCCGAGGGTCTGCCGGGCAAGCGTTACTATGGCGGTTGCGTGAACGTGGACGTGGTCGAGACGCTGGCGATCGAGCGCGCGAAGAAGTTGTTTGGCGCCGACGCGGCCAATGTCCAACCCCATTCGGGCGCGACGGCCAATTTTTCGGCCTACATCGCGATGGCCGAGTTCGGCGACACGTTGCTGGGTATGGCGCTGCCTCACGGCGGCCATTTGACGCACGGCTCGCCGGTCAATTTCTCGGGCAAGTATTTTCGCTTTCTGAGCTATGGCGTGCGGCGCGACACCGAGACCGTGGACTACGACGAGATGGCCCGCCTGGCGCGCGAGCACAAGCCCAAGATCATCGTGGCCGGCTGGAGCGCCTATCCGCGGATTCTGGATTTCGGCAAGTTCCGCGAGGTGGCCGACGAGGTCGGGGCGCGCTTCATGGTGGACATGGCGCATTTCGCCGGGCTGGTCGCCGCCGGCGTCCACCCCAGCCCCGTTCCGACGGCCGACGTCGTGACTTCGACGACGCACAAAACGCTGCGGGGACCGCGAAGCGGGTTCATCCTTTGCAAGAAGGACCTCGAGGGCGCGATTAACAAGAGCGTGTTTCCCTGCACGCAGGGCGGACCGCTCATGCACGTCATCGCGGCCAAGGCCATCGCGTTTCACCTGGCGATGCAGCCGGAGTTCCGCGCCTATCAGGAGCAGATTGTGCGCAACGCCAAGACGCTCGGTGAGGAACTGGTGCGGCAAGGGCTGCGTCTGGTTTCGGGCGGCACCGACACCCACTTGCTGCTTGTGGACTTGAACGCCTTCAACGTAACGGGGCGACAGGCCCAGACGGCGCTCGAAGAGGCCGGCATCACGGTCAACAAAAACATGATTCCGTTCGACACGCGAAAGCCCGCCGAGACCAGCGGCGTCCGCATCGGGACACCGGCCCTGACGACGCGCGGGATGAAAGAGAGCGAGATGCGCACGATCGGCGGATGGATCAGCCGGGTGCTCAAGGCGGTTGACAGCGCCGAGGTGATCGGCAGAGTGCGCGGCGAAGTGAAACAGATGTGCAGTCAGTTTCCGCTGTTTCAGTAGGACGGGTTGCCAACCTGTCCTTGAGAGGTTTTGTTGTTTGCACGCGGACAGGTTGTCAACCTGTCCTACTTCAAGACGAGGAAGGGTTGATGCGGGCCATCATACCAGTTGCAGGATTGGGCGCGCGGCTGCGTCCCCACACGCACACGGCGCCGAAGGTGCTGCTGCACGTGGCCGGCAAGCCGATGCTCGGCCATATTCTCGACGAATTGGTGTCTGTCGGCATCAGTCATGTGACGTTTGTGGTTGGCTACATGGGCGAGATGATCCGCGTCTATGTGGAGACGCACTATCCACGGCTTCAGGCCCAATACGTAGAGCAGAAGGAAACCCTGGGACTGGGCCATGCGATCTGGCTCTCTGGCCAGGAGTCCACGAACCCCGACGGACCGGTCCTGATCATCCTCGGCGACACGTTGTTTCGCGCCGATCTGCGCCCGGTGCTGAAGTCGGATGTTTCGATGATCGGTGTCAAGGCGGTCGAGGACCCGCGCCGGTTCGGCATCGTCGAGATGAAGGGCGATTTCATTTCGCGCCTGGTGGAGAAGCCCGAAGAGCCCAAGTCGAACCTCGCGATCGTGGGGATTTACTTTCTCGCGCGCTCGTGGCGGTTGTTCGAATGCCTGGACGAGGTGGTTTCGAAGGGCGTGCGGACGGCCGGCGAGTTTCAGCTGACCGATGCCCTGGAGAAGATGCTCGAACGGGGCGAGAAGATGAAACCCTTCACGGTCGAGGGCTGGTATGATTGTGGTCAGCCCGAGACATTGCTGGCGACCAACCGAACGTTATTGAAGATCAAGCACAACGAGTCGTCACAGGGTTATGCGCGCCGTTTTCCGGACAGCATTTTCATTCCGCCGGTCTATATCGCGCCGACCGCGATGGTGGAGAATTCGATCGTCGGGCCCGACGTGGCCGTCGCCGATGGAAGCATTATCAGCCACTCGGTCATCAGCAATTCGATCCTCAGCACCTATGCCTCGGTTCACAACATGATCCTGACCGAATCCATCATCAGCGATCATGCGAAGATCGAAGGGGAATCCTACCGGCTCAACGTCGGCGACAGCTCGGAGATTAGCTTGGGGACGATCACGGGGCGAGATCGCACGTGAGATTTGGAGGGCATGAAGATGCTCGTGAGCGCGCTGGATCAAGAAGAAGAAGAGAAACTGCTCACCATCTTGAGAATCCATGGCGTTCTCCATGCGGGAGTGTTTGGATCGGTTGCGCGGGGTGAATCCCGCGAAGACAGCGATTTGGACATCCTGGTGGAACTGCCCGAAGATAAGAGCCTGCTGGATCTGGTGGATTTGAAACTGGATTTGGAGGAGTCTTTGGGTAGAAAAGTGGATGTGGTAACCTATCGTTCCCTCGATTCTCGAATTCGCCGGGGTGTGCTCGCTGAAGAAGTGGTGCTTTTGTGAAAAGAGAGATGAAGTACTTTCTCGAAGACATTCTGGAAAGCCTTGGATTAATTCGCGGGTATGTCCGGGATATTTCAAAGGATCAGTTCCTGGAATCCAAGCAGATTCAGGATTGCGTCATTCGCCGGTTTGAAATCATTGGAGAAGCCGTAAAGAATCTGCCAACGGACTTCCGGTCAAGCCATCCGGAGGTTCGCTGGCGTAGTTTCGCCGGTTTGAGAGATGTCTTGATACACAATTATTTTGGCGTGGACTTGCAGCTGTGCTGGAAAATCATCCATGAAGATTTGCCGGAGTTGGAGCAAGGTGTGCAGCGAATTCTCAGCAGCTAGGAGAGAAACAACCTGTAACCGGAGCACGCGCAAAAGAAGAAGTCGTTAGAACATACGAGCGCGCCGAATTCGGCGCGCCGTTGGAAGACAGCGAAAGGAGATCAGCAACCTCATGGCTCGACAGTATCTGTTCACCTCGGAATCGGTGGCCGAAGGCCATCCCGACAAGGTCTGCGACACGATTTCCGACGCCGTGCTCGACGCGATTATCGCCAACGACCCCAAGGGACGCGTGGCGTGCGAAACCCTCGTCACGACGGGACTGGTCGTCGTGGCGGGCGAGATCACCACGTCTCGAATGCCCGATGTTCCAACCCTGGTGCGCAACACGATCCGCCGGATCGGTTACACGCGGGCCGAGTATAAGTTCGACGCCGACAGCTGCGGCGTTCTCGTGGCGCTCGACAAACAGTCGCCCGACATCTCGATGGGCGTGAGCAAGGCCTCGCCCGAAGAGCAGGGCGCCGGCGACCAGGGCATGATGTTCGGCTATGCGTGTTCGGAAACCCCGGAGCTCATGCCGCTGCCGATCATGATGGCCCACCGGTTCCTCTTGAAAGTTCGCGACCTTCGCATCAAAAAGAAAATCCCCTATCTTCGGCCCGATGCGAAAAGCCAGGTCACGGTCGAGTATGACGGCCTGAAGCCGGCTCGCATTCACGCGGTCGTTCTTTCGGTTCAGCACGATCCCGACGCCGCGCAAAAAAAGATTCGCCGGGACATGATCGAACAGGTCATCGAGCCGGTTCTCGGCCGCAAGTGGTTCCACAACAAGATCGAGATTCACGTCAACCCGACGGGCCGATTCGAAATCGGCGGACCGCACGGCGACTCGGGCGTCACCGGCCGCAAGATCATCGTGGATACTTACGGCGGCATGGGGCGTCACGGCGGCGGCGCGTTTTCGGGCAAGGACCCCAGCAAGGTGGACCGCAGCGCCTCGTACGCGGCGCGCTGGGTGGCCAAGAACATCGTCGCGGCCCGGCTGGCCGACCGATGCGAAGTCCAGGTGGCCTACGCAATCGGCGTGGCTAGGCCGGTCTCGCTCATGGTGGACACGTTCGGCACCGGCCGCATTGACGACGTTCGGCTGACGAAGATTGTCGGCGGTCTGTTCGACCTGCGGCCCGGCATGATTATTCGGCGGCTCGATCTGCTCAAACCGATTTTCGAGAAGACGGCGGCCTACGGTCATTTCGGTCGAAGCGAGGAAGGATTCACGTGGGAAAAGACCGACGTGGCCGAGGCGCTGCGCGACGCCGCGGGGCTGTAAGGAATGCGGAATGCGGAGTGCGGAATGCGGAATGCGAAGTGCGGAATGCGGAGTGCGGAATGCGGAATGCGAAGTGCGGAATGCGGAGTGCGGAATGCGGAATGCGAAGTGCGGAATGCGGAATGAAATCAAGTGCGGAGTGCGGAATGCAGAATGCGGAATTCCGAATGCGAATCGCTGAAGGCTGAGGGCTGATTGAGGGCTTGGATGATGAGTGAACTTCGACTCACGGAACGATGGGATCAGTGGCGCGTGGGCTGCTACGTGTGGCCGCGCGAGTTGGCGTGGCCGAAGAAGGTCGCGCTGGCGCTGACGATGGCGGCTCTGACGGGACTCGCCGCGCAAGTGCGCTTTCCGCTGCCGTTCACGCCGGTTCCGGCGACGGGCCAGGTGTTCGCCGTTCTGCTGAGCGGCGTGTTGCTCGGCGGTGCGTGGGGCGGCCTGAGCCAGACGCTTTATGTGGCGTTGGGCGCGGCGGGAGTGCCGTGGTTCTCGGGCTGGGCGGCGGGAATGCCGGTCGGCCCGACGGCGGGCTATCTGATGGGCTTCATTGCGGCAGCGGCGCTGGTGGGCTGGCTGAGCGACCGCTTGGTCTGGGCGCGATACTTTGCGCCCCAAGTTGGCTTGATGGTGTTGGGCGTGGCGATCATCCACACGTTCGGCGCGATTGGGTTTTCGCTGTTCACCGGCGCCGGTTTGGGCCGGACAATCGCGATGGCCGTCGCTCCATTCATCGGCATAGACTTGTTCAAGGCCGTCGCCGCTGCGGCCATCTCCAGCGCGCTTCTTCCCAAAGAGACAGACGTGCGGCGGTGAACGGGGGTCTCGCCGGGGGCAAACGCCGCCTCACCGATTCCGCTTTGCCGCCAAGAGTTCGCGATAGACCTGCGCCGTCTGCGCTCCCATTCGATCGAAGCTGAATTGGACGGCTTGGCGGAAGCCGCGCTCCACCATCGCGCGGCGGAATTGCGCGTCGGTGGCCACCCGCCGCATGGCCGCCGCAATCTCGTGCGGCTGATTCGGATCCGCCAGCAGTCCGGCGTCGCCCGCCACTTCGGGCATCGAGCTGCAATTGGAGGTGATGACCGGGCAGCCGCAGGCCATGGCCTCGACAATGGGAAGGCCGAACCCTTCGTACAGCGACGGCATCAGGAGCGCCTCGGCCCCGTGATAGAACGCCGGCATCGGCTCGACGTATCCAGTCACGACGGCGTCGCCCGATGCCACATGGGGAGCCAGAGCTTTCTCCAGGTCGCCCAACCGCCATCCCTTGCCACCCGCCAGGACCAACCTGTGGGGAAGACCGGACTTCCTTTTGAACTCTTCGAATCCCGCTACCAGACCTGGAATGTTTTTTCGCGGGTTGAGCGACCCGACATATAGGAAATAGGGCTGCGTGACGCCGTAGCGTTCGAGGGCGCGCTTCGTGGATCCCGGGTCGCGCTCGGGGCCATAGACAGCGGACGCGCCCATGTAGGTGACGGTGACTTTGCCGCGCGTCACGGGATAATACTGCTCGATCTCGCGGGCCGAGAAGTCGCTGGTGGTGACAATCCGCGAGGCCTTTCGGATGCTGGGCTTGAAGAACAATCGCAGATAGTTGCGCCACAGCGCGTCCATGGTCTCGGGATACCGTTCGTGCGTGAGGTCGAAGACCATCAGCACCACGGGACAGGGAACCCACAGCGGACAAACGAACGCCGGGCAATGCAGCACGTCGGCGCGTTCCCGTTTGCACATGCGCGGCAGAGCCACTTGCGCCCACCACACCATCCGAAAGCTGTTGAGAAATCGGCTGAGCGACTGGCCGTAGCGTTCCTTGGGAAGCCGTTTGTAGCACGCCGGAATGACCTCGATCTTCTCGCCGGTTTCCGCGATCGGGAGCCGCCCCAGCGAAGCGATCAGTTCGCGCACATACGTTCCCGTGCCCGATTTGTCGTCGGGAACTTCAATCACTACGCGCATCGAGTAGGCCTTCCTGCTCAATCTTTCGATTGTCGAGCCAAGACACGCTCATAGACGGCGGCGGTTTGCTCGGCGGCCTTCCGCCACGAAAAGCGCGCGGCCTGCGCCAGACTTGCCTCGCCGAGCCGGCGACGCAACACCGGATCGCCCACAACCTCCTCGATCGCCCGCGCCAGTTCCTCGGGGTCGTCCCCGCCAACCAGCCGCGCAGCCTCGCCCGCCACTTCGGGCAACGACGAGCGCCGCGTCGTAATCACCGGCGCGCCGCACGACATCGCCTCGATCACCGGCAGACCGAATCCTTCATAGAGCGACGGAAACACAAACACCTCGCAGTGGGTATAGAGCGAGGCGAGTTTGTCCACCAGCGTCACTTTCTCGACCACGTCCACCTGGTCTGCCAAGTCCTCGGCCCGCGCCAACGCCTCGATGGCCGAGCCGGCATATTCGGCACCCGGAGTCGCCAGGAGCAACCGCAAGTTCGAACCCCGCCGTTTCACCATCGCGACGGCGCGGATCAACGTCGCCACGTTCTTGCGCGGCACCAGCGACCCGACATAGAGCAGGTAGCCGTCGGACATGGGGCGCGCGAGATCCGGGCGTGGCCGATATTGCTTGTCCGCCGCGCAAGTGATAACCTCAATGGGCGGGTTGCCGCCGCGCGCGAGCGCCCGACCAAAGAGCCGGATCAAGTCGGCGCGCGTGCTTTCGGACGGCACAATAATGGCCGTCGCTTGTGCGATGGCTCGCCGGAGTATCAGTCCATAGATCAACCAACGGCGCGGCCACGGCCACACGGGATCGGCCCACAGCAATGGGGCGAAGTCCCAGACCGTCAGAACCAAAGGCGCGCGCCGACCAAAAACCGGTGGATTGCTTTGGATCGGGCAGTGAACCAAGGCCGGCCTCATCGCCTGGAGCGCGCGGGGCAGATGCCATTGCGCCCAGCGTGTCTCGCGCGCCGGCCCTGTCGGCAAGGGAACAATCGTGTGGTGATAGTAATGATAATGCGGGTGGTCATTTGGCTGGTCGTGAACCAGGCGAATGCGTCCCGCCAGATCGAACGCCTTGAACTCTTCGAGCAACGCCTCGATGTAGCGACCCACCCCACAGGGCATACGGTCGAGATAGTGCGTCAAAATGCAGATTTCCCCTTTTCTCTCAGCCCCCATGACTTACGTTCTGCTCGCTTGGCGTGTCCGTTTCCGGCGGCCCTTTATCCTTCACACGGTCCCCATACATACCTCCCCATCGTTCAACGCAAACCATTTCTCATTGGCAATGGATGAGAGGATGGAGCATCCGCCTTTTCCCCAAATACGCGGAACTTCCGAAGGCCCGCGCAGAGGGTATTGGGTCCAACCTTATCAATGACAAAGCAAATCCACTGGATTGTCCTGGGGTCGAAGTCAACCTTGAGCGGAGAGCCGTCGTCGGGGAGTTCGCCCACAGAAACGCTTGTCCCATTATCCGAAAAGAGAAGATGCCCGCCTGCAACGTGATCAATATCACCCGGGCGGTCTTCCAACTCCACCTGGTGAACGACCACAGGGAAATCCCACGAGAGTTGAATCCATTGCCCAATGTTCTCAGCCCCTCCCTTGTCTGTAGCCCACGCCGCATCGCCTTCCACTTTGACATTATCGGGGCCGAACCCGCCGCTTCGATGTGCCGAGCTGGCGATAGCTTTGGCATACGGTGCGAGGTTGATCCCTTTTCCTGCGGGGATCTCGGTTTTGAGCCCTCGCCTCTTCGTAGTGGGTTGCTGGTCGGTTGGCTTCTTCTGGGCTTGCTTCTCCGGCTCACCCTTGCAGGCCACCAACAAGAAGATAAGCGCCGCGCAGCCCAACATTGCCGCCAGCGATCCAAAGCGCATTTGTTTTCGCATCGCGCCATCCTCCGTTTGCTCTCTTATGAGAACGATCCTCAGGAGATTGGCTCACACAATGCGCATTTGCCGTCAAGCGCAAAAGGGGAGCGGAGGCGGGCGAATGCTGCCCCTCATCCCGGAGGAAACTGTTGCTCAACTTCAGTACGGTTTTGTGCCGCCTTCACTGAAACATTTCACTGCCTCACCAGCACGTTACTCTGCCCGCCCATCAGCCGAGGAGGGTTGTTCCTTGACTTGTCGCGGGGCGAAGTCAAGATCGTTCGCGGCGGTGTTGCTGCGGGGCAAGGCGCGCCGCCTTCAAGATCAGGAGGAACAGGATGCCACGGAAAGCGCTTGTGACCGGAGGCGCAGGGTTCATCGGCGCCAATCTCACCCAGCGGCTTCTCGGCGACGGCTGGCAGGTCGTTCTCGTGGACAACCTCAGCCGCACGGGAACCGAACAGAACCTCGAATGGCTTCGCACGCTTGGCGCGTTCGAGTTCGCTCGAACCGACGTCCGCGACTATGATTCGCTCAAGCGCATTTTCCGGAAACACTCCGATCTCGACGCGGTGTTTCATCTGGCCGGACAGGTCGCCGTCACGACCTCGGTCACGAACCCGCGCGAAGATTTCGAGATCAACGCGCTCGGCTCGTTCAATGTCCTCGAAGCCGTTCGCGAAACCGGCCAGAGGCCCGTGGTCTTTTGTGCTTCGACCAACAAGGTCTATGGCGGGATGGAGGACGTGGCCACCGTCGAAAAGGCCGGCCGCTACGAGTACCGCGATTTTCCCCGCGGTATCTCCGAGGCCTGCCCGCTTGATTTCCACTCGCCCTATGGTTGCTCCAAAGGAGCGGCGGATCAGTATTTTCGCGACTACTCGCGTATCTACAAGATCCCGACGGTCGTTTTCCGCCAGTCGTGCATCTATGGCTATCGCCAGTTCGGCATCGAAGACCAGGGATGGGTCGCGTGGTTCATCATCGCCGTCCAGAAAGGCCGCCCGATCACCATCTACGGGAACGGCAAACAGGTGCGCGACGTGCTGTTCATTGACGACCTCGTGGACGCCTATCTGGCGGCCTTCGACCGCGTTGGCCGCACCGCCGGCCAGGTCTATAATATCGGCGGCGGGCCGGACAACACCATGTCCGTCTGGTACGAATTCGGGCCGCTGATCGAGGAACTGGCGGGACGGAAGATCGAAGTGACCTACAGCGATTGGCGGCCCGGCGATCAGCCGGTTTTCATCTGCGACATCGCGAAGGCGAAACGCGATTTCGGCTGGGAACCCAAGGTGGATGTGCGAACGGGCATTCGCCGGCTCTACAATTGGGTGGGGCAGAACCTCGATCTGTTCTAATACACTTGAGAACCGCGCATGGCATGTTGTGCCACCCGGAAAGGGATGAGAAAAGTATGTAGTTCCCGCTTTAGCGGGGATCTTTTTACCGTCTAGAGACGGCACTACATACGCATTCTCATCGAAGTCTCATGGCTCTACAGGCATCCCCGCCGACCTGCGAGCATCTTGGTCAGCCCAATGCTCTGACGACCATTCTGGCATGGTGTGGCGCCAGTCTTGGGGTGGGCCTGTTGTTGGTCGTTGCGGCGTTTGTGTCAGTGGAAGCGCCCTGGCTGCCGGCGGCAGGGATGGCGGGAGCTTTGGTTCTTCTGTGGTGCATTCAGCGCCCGTCGCGATGGGGCTATCTGCTGATTGGAACTGTTTTTCTCGAATCCCGCGATCTTTCGCTTTTCGTGGGTGGAACCCGGATGCGACTGGCGCAAATGCTTCTGGCGCCTATCCTAGCCCTGACGCTGCTTCAGTGTGTGGGAGGGATGACGCGATTCCGGAAAGTGCCGCTTTTGGTTCCGCTGCTTGTTTACCTGGGATGCAATGTCCTTTCGGCGCTCTTCAGCCCGGTTCCGCAGCAAAGCGCCAAGATCGTTCTTCTGCTGACGAGCGTTGTCGCGGTCTATGTCGTCTCCTATTTGCTCATACGTGACGACCCTGCCGCCTGGCCGTCGCTTTTTCGCTTTTTCATTATCGTCGGTCTGATCGAGGTGGGCTATGGCCTCTACCAGGTTGCGGCCGGCTATGCCAACGCCCGATTTGGACTGGCGTTGCCGATTGGCGCACTGGGGCTGGTTCATTCTGACTATCTCGGGACGGTCTTTGGAAGACCCTACGGCACACTGCCCGAACCGGACACCTATGGCGCGGTCTGTGCATTCTATGCGCTCTGGCTGGGACTGATGTGGCTGACGGCCTCAGTCCCCCGCCACGGCAGGTGGGCCTCGCACGTGCTTGCGGCCGCCTCACTCGGCGGTCTCTTGATCGGCATTGTTCGCGCTGTCTGGTTTGGATTTCTCGTCGGGCTGCTCTGGCCCTTCGGTTTGCGGCTGATCGGTCGAATGCGCGGTATCCGAGTGCTGCGCATGGGAGCCGTGGCCCTTGGTCTCCTGCTTGTTGGCGCCGGCGTCTGGTTCTTGTCGCCGACGGCCCGCGCGATTCTCGAACGCCGGTTCACAGACATGTCTGCCCCCGAGCAGGCGCTTTCATTGGAGAACGCAAGATTTGTCCAAATGGCGATGTCGTTTCGGTTGTTTCGCGAGCGGCCAATCCTTGGCAATGGGCCCGGCAGCTTCACGGCTCTCGGCACGGTGGGCGCCCATGAGGATTACCATATCTCGACGGGCACCGACTTGTCGCGCATGTATGATCCTTCGATTCTTACCACCGTTTTGAATGACACGGGGCTTGTGGGCGCGGCAGCCTTCCTCTTCCTGGTTCTGGCCTATTTCTCCCACGTTCTTCGCCGTGCTCGCCGTCTTCCCGACCGTTCGTCCCTGAACGCGGCGCTTTCGGCTCATTGTGCCATGGTGGGTCTTTTTGCCTCGTTCGTCTTCACCCACTATTTCTGGTTGCCTTTTACGTGGCTCTTCCTTGCGATGACAATGCTGCTTTTGGAGTTTGGGTCTCCATCCGCGGCCAATGAACGGAGATAGTCCGGTGTCCGCGCCGGCTGACAGCCGGCATTATGTCTACCTTTCCGCTGTGCGCTCCTGCCTTCCGCCTTTTCCTGCCCTTTCTTCGATCATGGAGGAGTAGATATTCACCACATCTGCCACCTGGCGTTCGAGGGTGAACGATTCAAGAACCCTTTGGCGTCCCTTGCGTCCCATGGACGCCCGAAGGCCGGGATTCTCCAACAGTTCGATGATCTTTGTGGCCAGACTTTCGGGGTCGTTGGGCGGAACGAGGAAACCGGTCTCTCCCTCAACAACCACATCCAACGGTCCGCCGCGATTGGTGGCGACGACGGGCTTTTCTTTCATCATCGCCTCGAGCTGCACAATCCCAAAAGGCTCCGGACGCTTTGAAGCGAGCACAAACACATCCATGACATCGAGAATTCGCGACACATCCGTCCGAAAACCGGTGAAGAGGACTCGGCTGCGAATACCGAGCTCTTCCGTCAGACGCTGCAGGTCGCGACGAATGGCCTCATTCTTCTTATAGACGTCTCCAACGACAAGGAAGACGGCTGTTGGGAATTGCTGGAGAACTCGAGGCGCCGCCCGAATCAACACATCCTGCCCTTTCCAATCATTCAGTCGCCCGACAATCCCCACACACAGGTCGTCGGGACGGAGGCCAAGTTGCTGTCTTACAGGCGCGGAATCACGCGTTTTCAACTCCTCGGGGACCACCGCGTCGAATACCACGCAGGCCTTGTCATGGGCGTGGAATTGCGCGCGGACCGCATTGGAAATGCAGGCGATGCGCGTTGCCCAGCGCTCTGCTGCGCCAATCAAGAGCCGGCGCCACCAACCGCGTTCGGGAAAAATCTCGCGGCAATGCCAGAGAACGGGTTTGCCACAGCCTCGCGCGACCCATGCCGGTCCGAGCAGGATGCTCACATTGAGGTGAACGAGATCCACCCTCTCGCGGCGAATCAGACGTCGCATTCGCCACCAGCAGGTCACGAATTCCACCAGGAGCATGAGCAGGCGATAGACGCGCATTGGGTGACAATAGTAGCGGCGCGGAACCGCCAATGGAAAAATCCTGGTGTCTATCCCGTGTTCCCGAAACCGTTCGGCCAGCAGGCCTTCTTCGGGCAACACGACGATCGGCCGGATCGTTTCGGGCAGCCGCGTTACCAGATTCAACAGCGCCACATCCGACCCATAGAGATCGGCCGAGGAATGGACATAGAGGACGGTAATCGTGCGCCCAGGCATTACATTCCTGATGAACGGTTGTGGTGGAATGGCGAGGAGAGCAACCGGTTCGAACCCAGCATAGCAGCCATCATCCCTGGCAGTGATGCCGGCGAAATCCGTCAGGCCAGTGAGATTCTTCGGCCCATGAACCCAAGGCTGTCAAGGAATATGCCCAATTGCGCTCGCGTGAAGTTAAGGGGCGTCCCCGGTGAAGGTGGCCCATTGGACGATCACTTTTCGCAGTCCTCGCATATCAATAGGTACATCCGTTCACAATTACGGTAACGTATCGTGAAGCTAAAGACGGTGGATGGAATTGTCCCCACAGGCCCTGCGCCGGTGGCATAAGGACTAGCAACCACTCCGCGACCGGGCCTCCGGTTCCTCCCCCCTCCCGCGCGCCAACGGCTGGCCGTCTGGCGCGCGGGAAGGGGGGGGAACTTCCTGTGAACGTCCTGTTAGCGGTCAATCCTGGCTTCCACCGGCGCAGGGCCGGTGGGGAGCCTTTTCTCCAACTCCAGTGCTCCCCATCATACATTACCGAGTTTATGAATCGGTGTACACGGCAGCGAATATCCTTTCTACCGCAAAAAAAAACGCTTGACGCGCAAGTGATAAGAATCATTATAATCACTCTCTGAAGTCCTCTGATCTATGGCACAGTAGAGATTCCTGCTCCCGGAGACGAACATGCCCGAAGAAATCCACCTCGAATCCCCCGTTCCTCTCTACAAGCAGATGTGCGACATCCTTCGCAAGGAAATCGAGACGTTGGGACTTGTTGCCGGAACCCGCATGCCCACCGAAAAGGGGCTGGCCCAGCGTTTCGGCGTCAGCATGATTACGGTGCGGGGGTGCGTCGGCGAGATGGTCAAGGAAGGCCTCTTGATCCGCCGGCAGGGCCGGGGCACGTTCGTGGCCTCGCGCAAACCGAGAGCGACTCAAATCATCATGGCCATTGTCCCCGACGCTACCGACTACGGCACCGCGCGGCTGATCGTCGGAATCCAGTCGGTGACCTCGCAATATGGCTACGAGCTGATCACCGGCAGTTCGCGCGACCATGCGCAGACCGAGCGCAATCTGCTCGACCGGGCATTTGCCCGCAACGTCGAGGGATTGATCGTTGTCACGGGTCGCGGCTCGTTCGCCAACGGCTATCTGGTCGGCAACCGGCTGTACGTTCCGCTGGTCGTGGTGGATTCCTACCATCCCAACGTCGAGGCCGACTTCTTCTACACCAACGACGTCGTCGGATCGCACGAGGCCACACGCCATCTGATCGAGGCGGGGTACCGTCGGATCGGACATCTGACGGGGCCAAAGGGTCATTTTCTGGCCGAGTTGCGGCTGCACGGCTACCGGCGGGCGATGCGCGAGGCGGGAATCACGGTCGAGGCCAATTGGATCGTCGAGGCGGGCACGACCGCCGAGGGCGGCCACAAGGCGTTGACCACGCTGCTGCGGCAAGACCTTACCGTTGACGGCGTGTTTGCCTACCATGATATGGTCGCCATCGGGGCGATGCGAGCGTTGTCCGAGCTGGGGCGTCGGGTGCCGCAGGATTTCGGAGTGGCCGGCTACGGCAACCACCTCATAGCCGCATACATGCAACCGCCCTTGACCACGGTGGATCCCGATCTCGAGGGACTCGGCCGCCGCGTGGGGCAACGCCTGCTCGCTCGAATCCGCGACGAAGTGCGGGGCAGCGAATTCGTGAAGGAAGTCACGCCCGTCCGCCTGGTCGTCGGAAAATCCGCACGGAGCACCGCATGAAGCCGACAAAGAAGACGTCCAACCGCCGTCCGATTCGCGTGAGGTTCGAGGACGGGACGCAACGCGAGTTTCCCCGGGGGACAACGGTCAACGAAATCGCGCAAGCGCTGGGCAAGAGCAGTTGTCGCGACGCTTGCGCCGCCCTGCTCGACAACCGTTTCACCGACCTTCAGGCGCCGGTCGAGACATCGGGCCATCTGCGGTTTGTTGGTCTGGGTTCGCGCGACGGCAGCCGGATGTATCAACGGAGCCTGAGTTTTCTGCTGCTGGCCGCTGTCCGCGACATCTATCCCGATTTCAAGGTGATCGTTCACCATTCGCTGTGCGACGGGCTGTACTGCGAGATCACAACGAATCGGTATCGAAGTATCGAGCGGGTGGTTCTGACGCAGGCCGACCTGGAGAAGATCCAACGGCGCATGACCGAGTGGGTGGAGGCCGACGTGGCGTTCGCGCGCGAAGAGGTCTCGGTCGAGGAAGCGCGTCGGCTGTTTCGGCGCCAGGGCCATCCGGAGAAGGCCGACCTCCTGCGCTTTCGCAGCGATTCGATCATCAGCCTTTACCACTGCGGGCCTTACAAGGAACATTTCTGCGGTTATCTTCTGCCGCGCAGCGGCTGCATCGCCCAGTTTGATCTCAAGCTGTATCCGCCCGGCTTCATCCTACGCCATCCCGATTTGCGCGACCCCGACCGCCTGACGGAGTTCACCGACAATCCCAAGCTGTTCCGCGTGTTTCTGGAATACGGCCAATGGTGCAGGATTCTGGGGCTGGACACGGTGGCGGCGCTGAACGAGGTCGTGGTTTCCAAGGGCATCGCCGAATTCGTCAAGATTGCCGAGGCGTTGCACGAGAAGAAAATCGCGCAGATCGCCGACCTCATTGCGCAGAGTCCGACCTCGCCGCAGGTGGTGCTGATCGCCGGGCCTTCGGCGTCGGGCAAGACCACGTCGTGCAGGCGGCTGGCCGTCCAGCTGCGGGTCAACGGCTACCGGCCGCTGATGATTTCGCTGGACGACTATTTCCTGGATCGCTCGAAAACGCCGCTCGATGAATCGGGCAAGCGGGACTACGAAGCGATCGAGGCGATTGACGTCGGCCTGTTCAATACGCAGTTGCGGCAATTGCTGGGCGGGCGCAGCGTCGTGCTGCCGCGCTATGATTTCCACACCGGCAAGCGAAGCAAAGGACCGACCGTCCGCCTCGAGAAGGGCAACATTGTGATCGTCGAGGGGATTCATGCGTTCAACCGGCGGCTGACCGAGGCCATTCCGGAGGGACTGAAGTTCAAGCTGTACGTCAGCGCGCTGACGCAGTTGAATCTCGACAATCTGAACCGGATTTCGACGTCGGACACGCGGCTGATTCGCCGGCTCGTCCGCGACAGCCGGTCGCGCGGCTACAAGGCGAGCGAGACGCTGGCCCGCTGGCCGTCGGTGAGGCGCGGCGAAGAGAAGAACATCTTTCCGTACCAGGAGGACGCCGACGCCATTTTCAATTCGGCGCTGATCTATGAGTACTCGGCGCTCAAGCCGTTCGCGGAACGAGCGCTTCTGCGCGTGACGCAGCAGAGCGAATCCTACGGCGAGGCGCGGCGGCTGGTCTATCTGCTTTCGTATTTCCTGCCGATCGAGTCGTCGGACATCCCGTCGTCTTCGATTCTGCGCGAGTTCATCGGCCAGAGCAGTTTCGACTAGTGAAGCAGGCGTGAAGAGCGCACGGAACGGACGGGATGGACGCAATGGACGGGATGGACGCAATGGACGGGATGGACGACACCGATGGGGTGGGCTTGGCACAGGCGCCCTACGGTTTTTCGCCCGTTGCGATCGCGGTGTCCTTCTGCGCGCTCCATTCATAGTACGAGCCGTCGTAGAGGCGCGGGTCATAGCCGAGGTACTTTTGGGTGAAGTAGTCGTGCGAGGCCATGACTCCGGTGCGGCAATAGGTCACAACACGATCGCCCGGCTTGACGCCCGCTTTATCGTACGTCGCCCGGAGCTCCGGGGCGGACCGCATGACCGGGTCCGCTTCGCTGACCACGTTGCCGGCCCAACAGACGTTCGCCGCGCCGGGAATATGGCCGCCGCGGCGCACGCCCTCGCCGGCTTCCTTGCCCGCATATTGCGCTTCGGGCCGCGCGTCAATGATGGCTGGTCCCGCTCTCGGCGATTTTCTTTTGGCGTCCACAAGTTTGCGCATTTCTTCGAACGAAACGATGATCGCGGAATTGACGCGAGGCGTGAAGGTGGAAGGCCGGACCAGCGGCGCCGTGGTCGAGACGGGCCGCGCCTCGGCTTTCCACTTCTTCCAATGGCCGTCGAGCAAGGCCGCGCGGTCGGCCAGGCCAAGATAATCGAAAGTGACATAGGCGCGGGCGGCTTCCAGACCTGCGCCTTCGTCATAGGCGATCACGCGGCTGTGTTCGTCAATTCCGAGGCGGCGGACCAGCGAAACAAGGTCGGCGACGGGCGGGAGTTCGTTCGGGACACCGCTGCGGGTGGTCGCGAAATCCGACCATCCCATGAAGCGAGCGCCGGGAACGTGGCCGGCGTCATAGCCCTGCCGGGTTCGCGCGACGTGGACGACGACTAGATGGGGATTGTTGAGATTGTCGTTGAGCCAGTGGGTGGTCACGAGCATCTCGGAACGAACGTGCGCCGCAGAATGTCGGGTGTGGGCCAGTTGCTCGGCCATGTTGGCGCAGCCGATGAGTCCGGCCAGTCCGACGAGGCCGACGAGTCGGACCGGTCGGACCAGTCGGACAGATAGGACCGATGGGACCAATAGGACCAATTTGCCGATCTTGTTCATTTTGCGTCTCCTTGTTGTTCTTTCCGCCCGTGGGTGATCTTGAGCACCTCGAACCAGAGAATGCTGACAAGGCCGGCCGCCAGGCAAATGGCCAAATCAATCGGGTGCAACACGCCCAAATGGAACAGATTGCGCAGGACCGGGGCGTAGAGCACCAGCCCGAGGAAGAGCACCGCGCCTCCGGTGACCCACCACAGCGCGCCGTTCGGAGTGCGCCAGATCGCGAGGATACTGTGCGACCACGAGCGATTGGTGAAGATCAGTCCGAGGTTGGCCACGATCAGTGTGGTGAAGGTCAGCGCGCGCGCTTCCAGTTCGTCGTGCCCACGATAGAGAGCGATGCTGAAGACCGCCAGAACGATCAGCAGGACGCTCGCGCCCTGGAGCAGACTGAGGCCAACGGTGCGCCGGCTGAACAGCGGCTGGCTGGGATCGCGCGGCCGCCGCTTCATCACGTTGTGTTCCTCGCGTTCGGCCTCAAAAACGACCGAGCAAGCCGGGTCTATGATGAGTTCGAGAAAGACAATGTGAACAGGCAAGAGAACCAGCGGCCATTTGAACAGCACCGGGATTAGCGACATGCCGGCAATGGGAACGTGGATGGCGAAGATGTAGGCCATGGCCTTCTGGAGATTGTCGAAAATGGTACGGCCGCGGCGGACAGCCTTCACGATCGAGGAGAAGTCGTCGTCGAGCAGAACGAGGGCGGCCGACTCGCGCGCCACGTCGGTGCCGCGCCCACCCATGGCGATACCGATATGGGCTGCTTTGAGGGCGGGAGCGTCGTTGACGCCGTCGCCGGTCATGGCGACCACTTCGCCGTTGGCTTTGAGCGCCTGGACGAGACGCAGTTTCTGTTCCGGCACGACGCGGGCGAAGATGTTCACGTTGCGGATGCGCTGCTGAAGCGCCGCCTCGTCCATCCGGTCCAACTCCGATCCCGTGATAAACTGGTCCGGTTGGGTCAGGCCGATTTGGCGGGCGATGTACTGGGCCGTGCCCGGATAGTCGCCCGTGATCATGACGACGCGAATACCGGCCGTGTAACACTCGCGGATGGCCTCGGCCACGGTCGGGCGCACCGGATCGGTCAATCCGACCAGCCCAACGAACTTGAACTTGAAGTCGTGCTGCCCGCCGGGCAGGTCGGTTTGCCGAAAGTGGGCCTTGGCCACCCCCAGCACGCGCAATCCGTCGTTGGCCATGGCGGCGATGTGTCTGGACAGATCCTTCAATTGCGCGGGAGTGAAATGGCACAGGTCGGCGATGGCTTCGGGCGCTCCCTTGGCCGCGATCACGAAATCCACGCCGTCGGGCGATTTCCAGACGTGCGAAAGAGCGAGAAGACTTTGACACAGCGGATACTCGCGCACCAACGTCCAGTCGTGATGGATATGCTCGGTATGGGCGAGGTGGTGGTCGCCGAGTTCCTTGAGCGCCTTTTCCATCGGATCGAACGGGTCGCGTTTGCTGGCCAGGATGCTGAATTCCACCAGTTCATGGAACGTCTCGGGCAAGGGGCATCCCGTTTGCGCGGATGCGGCCGGCGGCGGCGGCCCAACGTCCAGAAAGCGGCCTTTGGCGAAAATCCGGCTTACCGTCATGCGGTTCATCGTCAGCGTGCCCGTCTTGTCCACGCACAGGACGGTGGCCGAACCCAGCGTCTCGACGGCCGGCACGCGGCGCGTCAGAACTCGCTCGCGCGAAATCCGCCAGGCGCCCAGCGCCAAAAAGATCGTCAACACCACAGGAAATTCCTCGGGCAGCGTGGCCATCGCCAACGTGATGCCGGCCAGCAGGCCATGGAGCCAGTTGCCGCGCGTCAGTCCATAGACGATCACCACAACTGCGCACAGCGACAGCCCGAGAACGGCCAGTTTGCGAACCAGCCGCCCCGTCTCTTTTTGCAGCAACGTCTCTTCGGACTCGATCGTTTGCAGGGCCTTGCCGATCTTGCCCATTTCGGTCCGCGCGCCCGTGGCTTCGACCTGAGCGACGCCCTGGCCCTGCACGACCAGAGTGCCCGAGTAAACGAACGGCAGATCGTCGCCGCCGGGACGGCCCATTTTCATCGCGCCATCCCACGGGGCCTTTCGCACCGACACCGATTCGCCCGTCAGAAGGGATTCATCGGCCGAGAAATTCATGCACCAAAGCATCACGGCGTCGGCGGGAACGCGGTCGCCTTCGGCCAGGACCAAAATGTCGCCGCGCACGACGTCGCGGCCCGCGATGCGCTTCTGTTCGCCGTCGCGGATCACCAGTGCGCGAGGACTGGACAGGTCTCGCAACGCCTCGAGGGCACGCTCGGTTTTTCGCTCCTGGTAGATCGTGATGCCCATGACCACGAACACGAATCCCAGCAGCATCAGCGCTTCTTGGACGTCGCCCAGCACGAGATAGATCAGCCCGCAGACCACCAGGAGCAGGAACATGGGCTCGCGAACAATCTCGAAGGCGATGGCGAACGTGCTGCGTTGCCGGGCCGAGGGCAGTTCGTTGCAGCCTTCGGAGGCCAATCGCGCCGCCGCCTCCGATTCCGACAGACCGCGCACGGCGGCGATGTCGAAGTCACTGGTTGCCGTCTGGGTCGTCTTTGCGGGCATTGTGCCGATTGTTTCTCCCGGAGTTGCAGTCTGCGAGGATGCAGGCGCACACGCGGAGCGATCCGCCGTGCGTGTCGCAAAACATGGATTTTAGGCAATGACTTTTTGTGCCGCCGATAGGTGGCTACCCATTCCGAGCCATCAAGTCAAGGCGAACAGGACGAGGCTGCCCCGCCGGATAAAGGGACCGAAATGACAAGAAGGACGAAAGGGACAAGGAGAGGACAATGGAGAGAAGCCCGAGCAGTCAATCTACTTGGTGCCCCAATTACGTTCTGCTGTACCAAGTCAGTGCCATTCGGGACCGGCTCCAGCCGCAAAAAGTTGCGCGAGATGTCAAAAGAACTTGGCAGAACGCCCGCGCCGTACATATACTCAGAGATAGAGCGTTCAGGAGGCGGCGGTCCGCGCGAAATGAGTTTTGTTCGAGAACCATACGGCAGTCAAACCGGGAGCGTCAACGGACGGGCGGGCTGGGACGATCTGGTCCGCAAGGTCTGGCCGGCGGTGCGGCGGTCTTTCCGCCAACCTGGGCCGGTGACGCTGGAGGGGGGCATCTTCATCGTTCTGGCGGTTCTTATCGGTTTGGCCGCCACCAACACGGGCACCAATCTGCTCTATCTCGTTTTCTCGCTGATGATGGCGTTCCTGATCGTGTCGGGAGCGATCTGTTCACGAACGCTCAAGCGGCTGTCGGTCGAACGCAGCCTGCCCAAACATATCGTGGCGGGCGAAACGACGGCGATTCACTTGACCCTTCGCAACGGCAAACGTCTCGTCAGCTCGTACGGGTTGCAGGCGAGCGACCAACTGCGTGACGACAGCGTGGTCGGTCACTGCTTTTTTCTTCGCGTTCCCAACCGCTCCCCTGTGTCGGCCAGCTATCCATGCGTTTTTCGGCGACGCGGGCTCTATCGGTTTGCGCGCGTGGTTTTGACCACGACGTATCCGTTCGGGTTGATCCGGCGGTGGGTCTGCCTTCGCGCCGAGCGGGACGTGTTGGTCTATCCGCAGATTCTGCCGTGGGAGCGACTGGGGATCGCCGCGCCGCCGGATTTCGGCGAACGCGAATCGCGACGGAAAGGTCCCGGCACCAGCCTGTATGGTCTGCGCGAACAAGAGCCCAGCGAGGGCTCGCGCTGGATTCACTGGAAGAAGACGGCGCAGTTGGACCGCTTGATGCGCCGCGAGTTCGAAAGCGAGGAGAAAAAGAACGTCTGTCTCGTGCTCGACAATGCGTTGGAGTTGCCGAACAACCCGGCCACGCGCGAGGCGTTCGAGCGCGCGATTGTGCTGACGGCATCGGTCGCCCACCATCTCCTGCTCTCCGATCACCAGGTCGAGCTGGTGACGCGCAGCGGCCGCGTGCCGTACGGGTCGGGTCCTCATCAACGCTATCGCATCTTGCGCGCACTGGCGTTGATCGAGCCGGTCGCCGGAGGCGGTAAAGCGCTGGTGTCCGGCAGGATCAGCGCCGACACTGCGGTCGTTGTTTTTCGGTGCGAGGGGCAAAACGCATCCATTGGCTATCCGCAGGGCGCGCAGCAGCATAGCGTGGCGAACCTTGTCACGCCGAACGATGAAGGATGAACGATGAGCGTGGAACGCCGTCTCAAAGGAATCGCATTGGCGCTGGCCATCTGGAGCTTCACCGCGCTGGTGGCCACGGGCCAGCTCTCACCGGTGGCCACGGTCGTTGTCTATGTGGCCTACGCGATTCTGGTTTTTCGGGCGGATCTCTATCAGCGGATCAGCGGGACGGCGTGGACGGTGGCCAACCTTCTCGTTCTCTTTGGCGGGGCGATCTGTGGCTATTCCGATCTGGGCAACACGCTGGTGTATGGCACGGTCTATCTTCAGATTCAGAAGCTGGTTCGCTACAAGAGCCCGCGCGACCACCTGTGGCTGTTTTTGCTGAGTTTTTTCCAGGTGGTGCTTTCGGCGGCCATCTCGGTCGAGCTGAGTTTCGTTCTCACGATGGGCGGGTTTCTGGGGCTGGCCGTTCTGGCTCTGGCTCTTTTGACGCTGGAACGAGGCCGGCTCGACACGGAGCGCCGCGCCGCGCGGAGTGAAGGCGTGGGCGCGCCGCTGGTTCTTCCCGGCGCGGGGGATGCCCCGGTCCCCGCGCGTTCGGCGAAGGTGTCGAGCGGCGACGCACTGCCGCGCGATTACACCGCCCGGATGGCCGTGGTCTCCCTGGCGGTGGTTGTGGTTTCGGTTTTCTTTTTTTTGACCATTCCCCGTCTGGCGGTCCGCAAGTTCTTTATGCGGCTGCGGCCGTTCGATACTCCGGTGGCGACCGGGTTTTCCGACCAGGTGAATCTTGGTCGGCTGACCGACATATCCACCAACCGGGCCATCGTGATGCGCGTGTGGGTGGAGCAGCCCGCCGGGGGAAACGTCGCGATGCCGTCGGCCTTGCGCATGCGCGGTCTGGCGCTCGACTACTTCGACGGCAACCGCTGGTATCTCAGCGACCGGGTACGCCGTCTGTTTGAACCCGCCCGTAGCGTGTATTCGCCGCGACGTTTCCGTGTTCCGTTTGCCGACGATCGGGCCCGTCACATTCACCTGCGCGTCGAGCAGTATCTGACGCAGACGAAGTGGCTTTTCGGGCCGCCGTTCATCGCGGAGCTCGAATTCGATCGCGCGACTGATTTGCTCTTTTTTCCCGAGAACCATTCCTTCCAGGTGATCGGCCCCATGCGGGAGTTGATCGGCTACCGGGTGACGGCCAGCCTCGAACCGACGGCGCCGGCCGTCCAGGCGCGAATTGCCGCGGCGCTCGCGTCGGCCTCGCCCGAGGCGGAGGACGAGGGGGAGTTTGTGGAACCGGCCTGGGCGCTTTCCGAGCGCGAACGCGCGTTTTACCTGCAAATGCCGCGCTGGCTGCCCGAGCAGGACCGCCTGTGCGAGCTGGCGCGCACTCTGACGCAGGGAAGCCGCACCACCCTGGAGCGCGTCAGCCGGATCAATCGCTTCTTCCACGAGCAGTTTCGTTACTCGGTGACGCCCGAAGAGCCCGAAGCGGGACAAAGTCCCCATCTCGTCAATTTTCTCTTTGAACAGCGCGAGGGCCATTGCGAGATGTTCGCCGCGGCCACGGCGGTGCTCTTTCGGCTGCTCGGCCTTCCGGCGCGAGTGGTCAACGGGTTCTATACCACCGATTTCAACCGGTTCGAGACGTTCTTCTACGTTCGGCAGAGTCACGCGCATACGTGGGTCGAGGTTTGGCTGGACGGCTTCGGCTGGCTCACGGTGGACCCCACGCCGCCGGTCGCGCTGGCACCCCGAGGCGAGGGATTTGCTTTCGTCTCTATGCTCCTCGACTACTGGGATTCGTGGACGGTCCATTGGCGCCGTCACGTGGTGGACTACAGCCTGACGGATCAGTGGCAATTCCTGATACGAGTACGCGAGATGCTGAGGCCGCTACGGGGGGAGCAATGGCCCCACCGCGACCTTCCGTTCCGCCATGTGCTTCACAACTGGATGGTCGAGGCGCGGGCGCGCAACCAGGAGCACGGCTATGTGCTGCACAAGGTCTCGCTTGCCGGGTTGCTCCTGGTCTGGGTTTTTTATCGCCGGCAGCAACGCCGAAACGGCCATCGGCCGGTCAAGCGAGGGCGCATCAATGTCTGTCCCGTCGCGTTCTACGCCGAATTGCTTATGGCGTTGCGACGCCAGGGATGGCGGCGTCGGCCCGACCAGACCCCGGCCGAATTTGCGAGGGCGATCTGCGATGCCGAGCCCGATCTGACCGACCTGTGCGGGCTGACCGAGGCTTACTATCGCATCCGCTTTGCGGGAGACGGCCTCCGGCCCGACGAGGAACGCCGCGCCTCGGCGTTGCTCGCCCAGCTGGGCAAACTGCGATAGTCCGCGTCATCTCCTTTGCGCATTCCCCTGTTGCATGCCGTCGTGGCTCCCTCTATTCTTCCTCTTAGACGCTCTCGAGGAGGACGATTATGGAATGGATGAGATATGCGGAAGAAGTTCGAGACGTTTTGCATCTCGAAGGAAGCGCCATTGCCGTCACCTTCTCACCCAAGGGGCCGGCGTCGGCCGACGGCAAGAAGCACCGCGTCTGCGATGCGTTTCTGAAGGCGCGCGCGGGAGCGGTCATTGATCTCACCGCCGAGTCGTCGGTCTGTCGCGGCGGAAGCATGTATCTCGGCCTGATCGAACCGGTGACCGGCGAGGACAACGACGCGCTGAACGATTTTCTTGTCAACGGCGAGAAACTCTTTTGCTCGATTGCCGCCTTCAACCGGATGAAATCGCTCACACCCAAGCCGCCCACGGGAATGACCAAGCACGTCATTATGTGTCCGCTGGAAAAGGCCGAAGTGCGTCCCGACCTGGTCGTCTTCCTCTGCAACGCCGAACAAGCCTGTCGGCTGGTTACGCTCGACGGCTACGACACCGGCATTCCGCCGCGCCTTCACATGGCGGGGGCGACCTGCTACCAGGTGATCGGCTATCCGATCGTGACGGGGGAGATGAACGTCAGCGTGATGGACTACACGAGCCGGCGGATCAAGGGCTACAAGGCCGAGGACCTGTTCGTCGCCGTGCCCTATCATCGTTTTCACGGGATCATGCGCAGCATTCCGCGCTGCACGGCGGGGACGGCCAAGATGGAGATTCCCGAATCGTTCCGGCGGGCGATGAGCGAGACGTGAGGGGAAGTGCGAAGTACGAAGGGCGAAGGACGAAGGGCGAAACCCTGAAGTGGCGCAGGTTGTTAGCCACAGGCGTTTAGTGGTTTTGGCGTGGCGAGAACCCTGGACAGGATAACAGGATGGACTGGATGAAACGAGACGAAAAATCCTGTGAATCTGGCCTACCGGGCTTCTCCCAGCGATCGGGCGGTATGGAGAAGCGCGGAGAATCTGCAAGGGCATTGAGTCGTTCGGCTTTCTCAATGCTTCGTCGAACTGGACGAGGGCAGAAAAAAATACAGAGTCTGGCGTGGTGACAAACATGAGCCTTTTGGGGAAGGGACGGAAACAGGCACCAAGATGAACGGGATGGCGGGCAAGGGCTTTTCCGGATTCCAGAATCCCGTGAATCCTGTTATCCTGTCAAGGGCTTAAGTCGCGATTCTTCAAGCAAGGGACGGGAAACCGTTAAGTGTTGGTGGCTGACAGCCTGCGCCACAGGGGTTTTGCAGAAGGCTCAGAAGAGAGCGGGATTTGACGGAGCGGAACTCGCAGCGCACGTCCCGGCGTGAAACCTGTAACTTGAAACCTGCAACCTGAAACCTTGGATCTCGAACATGCTGTCGAATGAACTCAAGAAGCGGCTGGCCCGGCTGAATCGTGCCGCGGTCACCGCCAACCAGGCCGCGGCGGTCTCGTCGCCAGCCGAACGTTCCGAAGCGCTGGCCGAGATTCTTGCACCCGCGATCGAAGGCGTCGGCGGCCGCAATGGCCCGCTGCGGATTGAGGACGCCGCGCCCGGCCGCCTGGTCGAGCGACCCGACGGCGGCACGTATTGGCGGATCGAACGCCGGTTGAGCGAGATTGCTTCTTCGTGCGCTTCGTTCGTCCGGCGCTACGGCGATCTTCTCGGCAGCCGCGCGCTCATCGTTCCCGAGGGCACGCCGCGCCGCCTGGCCGAGTTCGTCGAGTGCGATCCGCGCCGCGCGCTCTATCTCGACATCGAAACGACGGGGCTTTCGGGCTGTCCGCTGTTTCTGGTCGGCGTGATGCAGTTCGACGGCGGCGATTTTGTTTTGCGCCAGTACTTCGCCCGCCACTACGGCGAAGAACGCCATCTGCTGGGCGACCTCGCCGAAGCGCTGCCGGAGTTCGAGATGCTGGTCACGTTCAACGGCCGCTCCTTCGACGTCCCGTACGTCCGCGACCGCGCGACCGTCCATCGGTTGACGGTCGGCTGGCCGCCGCGCCATCTCGACCTGCTGCCTTTGTCGAGGCGTCTGTGGGCGCGCCACTTCCCGAACTGCAAGCTCGGCACGCTCGAGCAACTCGTCTGCCGCCGCCGGCGCGTGGACGACATTGCCGGCGCCGAAATCCCCGCCGCCTATCATGAGTTTGTCCACACCGCCGACGCCTCGAAGATGCGCGCGGTCATCCACCACAACGCCCTCGACCTGGTCACGATGGCCGAACTCGCGCTGTTTATGCTGGTGGGCCGGAAGGATTGGGAGTGATTACTCCGGCGAGTGGAAAAAACCCGGAGCTTGACGTGGGGCAAAACTAGCTCTATTGTTTTTCCAACTTTGGGAAAAGAGTGACCGGAAATGAGCCCGAAAGAGATTCACC
>Ga0315274_10001874_pt1 | contig 32247 bp, 21 predicted proteins | sample YL17G02_20_MG_FD_203700 | JGI IMG/M metagenome (GOLD analysis project Ga0315274, IMG submission 203700) | Sediment microbial communities from Yellowstone Lake, YNP, Wyoming, USA - YL17G02_20 | ecosystem: Environmental > Aquatic > Freshwater > Lake > Sediment | place: USA: Wyoming | collected...
TCTTCTCGTCGTTGGGAGTAGTGTAGCGCCACTTGAGGTGGCCCTCATCGTCAAGGCAGGAGAACCAGCCCTCACCATCGCCGACCAGGATCTCGATCCGGCCGTCTCCATCCACGTCTGCCAGCACTGGTGCGCTCTGGAGCTTGCCGAAAGCGGTCCACTGCCACAGCAATCTGCCATCGCACGACAGGCAGTAGAGGTGTTCGCCGTAGCCGTAATCTCCACAGAGTATCTCGGCCTTGCCATCGCCGTTGATGTCACCCAGGGCGATGCTGGTTAAGACGCGAGCGCTGACGGGAAAGCGCCACAACTCGCCACCGTCCACTCCCCGCAGGCAATAAAGCGTGCGGGCATCGAGCGCCACGAGGATTTCAATCTGCCCGTCGCCATCCAGATCGCCGATCACCGGCCCGCTGACACAGGGCTCGGCGGTTTCCATCACCCGCCATATCTCGTGGCCATCACCTTCGAGGCAGCGCACCGACCCGTCGCCTGCCGGAACGATCACGTTGGGCTTGCCGTCGCCGTCCACGTCCCCCACCGCCACCGGCGCCAGGCACTTGGGCGCCTCCTTCTGGTCGCGCAGCTGCGTCATGGTGTAGCGCCAGCGCTCCTTGCCCTTCGCGTCGAAGCAATAGACGATACTCCCCGCGCCGATGATAACCTCGGGCACGCCGTCGCCATCGAGATCCGCAACGGTCGCGGCACTGTCTTCAACCGTGTCTTCGAGGGGGGCCTTCCAGAGGATATCCCCCGCTCCGCTTACCGCCCACAGCGCCTTGTCGTTGGTCCCGATTAGAACTTCAAGTTTGCCGTCGCCATCCAGGTCAGCCAGGACGGGCGACGAGGAGATCGATTTCTCGCTCTTGATCCGCCACAGTTCCTTGCCATCCGCCGAGAAGCAGAGCAGGGCGTACTGCTCTCCCGAAGCAATCACGACCTCTTGCTGTCCATCGCCGTTCACGTCACCTATGGCGGGCGAGGAATACCAGGCATTCCTGGCGAAATAGGACCACGGGAGATGATGAGTCCATTTGACCGGCGGGGGCGAGCCACCTATCTGCGCTTCGACGAAGTGGGGAAGGGCCTGGCTCACCACCGGCGAGTCGGCGGGCAGGATGAAGTAGTGCACATCCTGGTTGAGCACGGGCTCGGCGCCGGGGCGACCATACTGGTCAATCACCTGTGTGGCGGGGGGCAGCGGGGCTGGCTCCGAGCCGTAGCGCCGCCAGGCAGCCACGACAACATCATTCGCGCGCCGGAAAATCACGCCATAGAGGGGATCCTGCCAGGGCATGACCCCCACCAACGGGGCGTCCGCAATGAGGTCGGTGCAGGCGCGGCTGGCGCGCATCGCCGGCTTCACTATGACCTGGTCACCCGACTTATAGACCATGGCAAAGTCCCTTGGGTCGTCCATGAAGTTGAACCACTGGTATACCGCGATGCCCGACCCGAGGGAGGTCAGGTAGGACCGGATAAAGTAATCGGCGTGCCCGGCCTGGGAGCGCCCTTTGCCCGAACTGTCCCAACCGACCTCGGTGATCCAGATGGGCATGTCGTGCTTGCCATATTGTCCCAGGATGTCCCGCAGCTTCAGTATCGGCTCAGTGAACCTTATCTCCGGATTGTTTTTGTAACGGTAAGGATGAATGGAGAGGACGTCCATCCAGTCGGCCGCCCCATAGGAGCAGATTTCGCGCAAGAAGTCAAGATCAGTCATGCCTTCGATGTCGGCCATCGAGCCGCCAACGACCAGCGCGTTCGGGTCTCCACGCTTGATCGCAGGATAAACCGCCTTGAGGAGAAGCGCATAGTCGTGCGCGTTACGATCGGGCTTCCAGAAGCTGGTATTGGGCTCGTTCCAGATTTCCCAGGCCTCAATGCGCCCCTTGAAATGCGAGGCCGCTTCCTGGGCGTACTGGGCGAAACTGGCGCGCTCCTCGTCCGTGGCGGGACCGTGCTGCGGCTTATCTCTTTCCCAGGCAGCCTCGTAGTCGAGGATGGGCATGACCTTCACCCCGTACTGGGCGGCCTCATCCACCATCTTGTCTTGCTCCGTCCAGTTGTACTGGCCGGGCTGGGGCTCGGTGGCATTGCGGTTGAAGTCACAGCGGACCCAGCCCATGCCGGCCTGCTGCATGAGGTCAAAGTAGGGGCCGCCGTGCATGATGCCAAGGCGGTAGTCCGTCTTGGCCGAGGCGGGCGCGACGCCGAGCAAACTGAACAATAGAAACGCTGCAGTTACCACAGAAAAGATCCGAATCATGATTCTGTCCTCCTTCTCTATAGTCTCTCGAGAAACGCACCTTGACTACAAGAGGTTGACCGCAATCGCACCCGAGGCCGGCGCTGCCGCCAGCGGGGATGGTTTCCCTCGATTGTTCTCCCACCGGTTCACGGTTGAGAACGTCACGCCGACCTTGGCCGCGAACTACTCCTGTGTCAGGCCAAGCCGGACTCGAAGCTCTTTGACCATTTCAGCCGGCGTGCGGACCTTGGCTTCTCTGAGTACATGCTGCCTGCTTCTCACTGCAGATCTTCCTCATGACCAGATCATCGCAAATGCCATTGCAGATTATATGGCACGCGCCATGCATGTCAAGAGGGAGGCAGGAGGGTGGGCATAAGGCCTTATTGCGCAATGCTTTAGGTACAAAGAAATGGTGCGGATGGGGGGACTTGAACCCCCATGGACGTGTGAGGTCCACTAGGCCCTCAACCTAGCGCGTCTGCCAATTCCGCCACATCCGCACCGCTAGCGGCATTATAGGTCCGCTCCGGGCGTTGTCAAGCTGCACCCCTGAGCCACATTGCCGACCTTCCCATGGGTGCCGTGTGTTGTGCGCGTCGCCAGGCCATTGAGGGCGAACTCTATCCGCCGCCGAACTCGTTGCGCGCTTCGACAAGCGCTACGACGTTCTGTGGGGGCACGTCGGCCTGAACGGTGATGCCCGGCTCCAGGATGTAACCGCCGTTTCTCGCCATCACGTCGAGGACGCGGCGGACCTCTTCCTTTACTTGCCCCGGGGTGGCGTATGGCAACGTGTTTTGCGTCGAGATGCCCCCGCAGAAGGTGATTTCTCCCCCGTATTCGCGCTTGAGAGCGAACACGTCCACCGCCTCTGGCTGGATGGGGTGCAGGATGTCCAGCCCGCACTCGATGAACTGCGGCACAAGCTCTGTCACGGCGCCGCAGGAGTGGAGCATGGCGGCCTTGCCCGCCCGGTGGGAAGCGTCCACGAACCTCTGAAACCGCGGGCGCACCAGCTTGCGCCAGTCCCCGGGCGATATCATGAGACTCCGCTGCATCCCGTAGTCGTCGCTGAGGAATATGCATTCGGACGGGAAGTCCTTGACGTTCTCCATGGTGGCAACGATGTAGTCGCACAGGATGTCGAGGAGTCCCCCGACGAAGTCGGGACGGACTGCAACGTCAAGCAGAAGGTGGTGCAAGCCCCGCATGAAGCCGGCGCGCTCCCACATGTCGCCGCAGGCGATGACGCGGTACCGTTCCCTCTCCGCTGCCAGGGCGTCGCACATTCCTTCGAAGCGCCTCGGATCGTTTGGGTCGGGGCGTGGCACAAGCTCCAGCTCAGGCTCCGCAACGCAAGGGCCGATGGGGCTGCCACGATCAATGTCGCTGGTGGACCATACGACGCCCCACTGGTCGGTGATCGTGGGCCCATAGTCCGCGGGGGAGGCGTAGAGGGGCTTCCCCTGACGCGGTCCGACGAGAAGAATATCCACCCCTAGCGCACTGTCCACGTCCTCAACGCCGAGGTACGCCTGAAGAGCTGCCAGAGCCGGCGGCGAGAACATCAGGTTCAGCGGCACCAACGGAGGCTCTTGGTGCGCCATACTCATCTGGATGCGTTGGCGTCCGGTCACGGGGCTGGCCCTCGGGGCTGACACGTACGAGAGATGATAACCTGGCCCGCAGGCCGTTGCAAGAATCCTGCGTGCAGAAGTTCAAAGGGAGCGTTGCCCATCCACTGCACAACGGGGCGCGCCGAAGTCGGTTTAGCGGGGCGCTGCTGCGCTTGGGAAACTGGACATCGTCACGGCCAGCTTGCAGCAGGATGATACGCTTCTGGAAGCTCGTACGACGGAGGGCGAGACACCCCTGCACCTAGCAGCGCGGGGCGGGCACGCAGATGTGGCCAGGATGCTCCTCTCAAAGGGGCCTGATCTGAATGCTCAGGACCGGCGCGGCCAGACGCCGCTGCAGCGAGCCGTGGAGAAGGACTACAAGGACATAACCGAGCTGCTGGTGGGGAAGGGTGCTGACGTGAACGTCAAGGACGGAGGCGGGTGGACGCCCTTGCTCCTGGCGGCAGCCGGGCGCCGCAAGGAGGTGACGAAATTGCTGCTGGCCGGGGACGCCGACGTGAATGTCCAGGATGTGAATGGCCTCACGCCGCTTCATTACTGGGCCGCCGGCGGTCACACGGATGTGGTTGAGCTGCTGCTCGCTAAGGGCGCCGATGTGAATCGCAGGGACAAAAGAGGTCGAACGCCCCTGAGACTGGCTTCCCAGGCAGAGCTCCACGAAGTAGTAGAGCTGCTCATGAGGCATGGGGCGAATGAGGACTGAGTCGCCGGCTAGACCCAGAATATTGCGTGATCCGTGGTGCCTGTTAGCAGGTCGAATATGGCCCAGACGCCGGCCACGCTGAACTGCCCGAGTATCATGCCCAGGAAGAACCACCGCGCCTTGCGCAGAAGCCTGTTGCCCCCTATCTTCACGACGATCACCTTTATGAGCCATCCAAGGAAGATGGTGAGCCACAGAACGTCCGACCAATAGATCGAGCAAATGATGAACCCCACCGGATGAATGGGCCACCAGTACAGGGAACGGTGAGCCACGACAAGCGCGCCCATAATGGCAGCGCCCACTGCCATCCACGAGAAGGCGGCGGGATTGGGCTGCGTGCCTGCCGTAAGCTCGCGGAATCCCCAGCCGAACGTGAAGTCCGGGCCGCGGATGAAGAACCACCAGTCGAGATTCGCAGCTCCGATGCGATAGCCACACCATATCGTTGCCAAAGTGGCCGTCACGAAGGTGATGGCTGAGGCGAGGAACAAGGGAACGAACAGCCCTCGCGCCTTCCTGCGGGCCAGGTACATGGCGTGTGCCGCCGCGCCCATGACCGTCGTGCGGATGTCGCTCACCCAGCTCCAGCTCTGCGTCAACGCTCCGATGCCGTCCGCCGAGATATTCGCCCCTCCGAACGTCGTAGCCATGAACGCCGGGGCGATCATCGGGCAAATGGTGACGGACAGCCCACACTGTGCAACGACGCGAGTGACGCCGTAGAAGATCAGGAGGGCCGCAGACACGAAAACGCATCCGTACAACGGGTGCAGTCCGGCCTTGTGGAGCCATGCTATCATGATCACCGCGCCGCCCACCAGGATGACCAGCGCCGTTCGGTAGGAAGAGGGCTCGTTCTGGTCGTAGGCCTGTTCGCTTGTGTGCGTGCGGTCGGCAGCCACCGACTCAATCCGGGACAGGAGGAGGGTGAGCAGACACCACGGCAGCATGACGACCAGGGCGGCCATGAGTGGGTCGAGAATCAATCTCGCAACAAGCGCGAACGCCACGATGAGCCATGTTACGCTTGCCAGGGAGTAGACGAGTGCCATTGTCTTGTTCGGGCCGAACGCGCACAAGATAACTCTCCTAAGGTGCTGCCGCGCGAAGTACAGGCTGCCCAGAGTGAACACGAGCATCGCTCCCATGCCCTGATACGCCATGATGGGATAGTCCGCGGCCCCGTAGAGTCCCAGGTTGGCGTCCATGTCGAGGTCGTATTTCTTGAGTATGGAGCGGAAGATGAAGGAAAGGATGTTGAGGAACCATACGCTGAAGGCGACCTCGTTGGGGATGAGAAACGTGAAGCCCAGCACTGCGCAACTGAAGTAAACCTCCATTTTTATGGGCCCGATTGAGGTGATCCAACCTCGGATCGGTATTGTCGGGGTGCCGGGATAGAACTTATGCAAGGCGGTGAGCGAACCGATCAGGAAAGGCACGCCGAAGCCGATCCAGAACAGCAGATTGCGGAAGATCGAGGAGCGGCCCCACGGACTTGCGGCCGCCGCGCACAGTTCCTGGGGGACCTGCGCTACGGGGAACGTGAGTCGCTCGTATTCAACCCATTGCTTTCGCATTATGGTCATCACGGATATCATGCAGCCGTAGAGCGCCATCAAGATGATGCCCCAGAATGCCAGCGGCTTGATCCACGGCTTCCAGGGCATGGACGCGGTTATCCTGCCGAAGTTCTGCGCGCTCTTCTTGAGGCCCTTAAGCTTCCACCATGCCTGGGGCAGGATGGCGCTCTTATCCTTGACGCCATTGTAGAATTCCATAATAGTGACGGTTCGGGCACTGGTGGGGGTGCCCGGCTCGGCGGGGTCTAGCGGCACAGTCCACTCCGGCAGGGCGGGCCAGAGCTTCTGCTCCCACTCATTCTCAGGCGTGGCCAGGTAGTAGGGTGAGGTCATGTTGGGAACGAGGTAGCCCGTAAGGCCCGTCGTCGTGATCGCACCGGCCACGAGCATCATCACAGTGACGACCACCATCTCGCCAGACCTGAAGGCCACCTTGCGCCAGACCTTGCCCAGCACGCCGTTGATTATCAGCACCAAGAGGAATAGGAAGAACATCGCCCCGCCGACGCTGTAGTCCAGGAACAATGTTGAGCTGTGAAGATAGAACGTCCAGGTAGGATCCAATATGCCTATGACCAGGCACATGAGCGCCCCTAACAACACGCTACGCACGGTGAGAGCGGCAGTGCCACCGTCCTCACCCGGGGGTTTCGCAGCGAACGTGGGAGTAGGCGCGCGCGGCAGCCCGACTTCTGCCCTTGGTTCCAGATTTCCCTGCATCATTGCCATCTCCGAGATCGGGCGGTCATCCGTCGCCCGGGGGCGCCTACACCGAGAATATTGAGTGATACGTGGTGCCTGTCACCAAGTCGAACATGGCCCAGACGCCGGCCACGCTGAACTGCCCGAGTATCATGCCCAGGAAGAACCACCGCGCCTTGCGCAGAAGCCTGTTGCCGCCTATCTTTGCGACTATCACCTTTATCACCCATCCGAGGAAGACGGTGAGCCACATAACGTCCGACCAGAAGACCGAGCAGATGATGAACCCCACCGGATGGATGGGCCACCAGTACAGGGAGCGGTGCGCCACCACAAGCGCGCCCATAATGGCAGCCCCGACTGCCATCCACGAGAAGGCGCCGGGATGGGGCTGCGCGCCTGCCGTAATCTCGCGCAGTCCCCAGCCGAACGCGGCGCGAGGGCCGGAGAAGAAGAACCATGAGTCGAGATTCGCCGCTCCGACGCGATAGCCACACCATATCGTTGCCAAAGTGGCCGTCACGAAGGTGATGGCTGAGGCGAGGAACAAGGGAACGAACAGCCCTCGTGCCTTCCTGCGGGCCAGGTACATGGCGTGTGCCGCCGCGCCCATGACCGTCGTGCGGATGTCGCTCGCCCAGCTCCAGCTCTGCGTCAACGCTCCGATGCCGTCAGCCGAGATATTCGCCCCTCCGAACGTCGTGGTCATGAACACTGGCGCGATCATCGGGCAAATGGTTACGGACACGCCGCACTGTGCAACGACGCGAGTGACGCCGTAGAAGATCAGGAGGGCCGCAGACACGAAAACGCATCCGTACAACGGGTGCAGTCCGGCCTTGTGGAGCCATGCTATCATAATCACCGCGCCGACCACCAGGATGACCAGCGCCGTTCGGTAGGAAGAGGGCTCGTTCTGGTCGTAGGCCTGTTCGCCCGTGTGCGTGCGGTCGGCAGCCACCCACTCAGTCCGGGACAAGAAGAACGTGAGCAGACACCACGGCAACATGACGATCAAGGCGGCCATAAGTGGGTCGAGAGTCAATCTCGCAACAAGCGCGAACGCCACGATGAACCATGTTACGCTTGCCAGGGAGTAGACGAGTGCCATTGTCTTGTTCGGGCCGAACGCGCACAAGATAACTCTCCTAAGGTGCTGCCGCGCGAAGTACAGGCTGCCCAGGGTGAATACGAGCATCGCTCCCATGCCCTGATACGCCATAATGGGGTAGAGCGCGGCGCCGTACATGCTCAGGTTGGAGTTCATTTCCAGGCCATACTTCTTTACTATGGAGCGGAAGATGAAGGAAAGGATGTTGAGGAACCATACGCTGAAGGCGACCTCGTTGGGGATGAGAAACGTAAAGCCCAGCACGGCGCAACTGACGTAAAGCTTCAGGTGTATCGGCCCGACTGACGTGATCTCACTGTGGACCGGTATCATCGGGGTGCCCGGGTAGAACTTATGCAAGGCGGTGAGCGTGCCCATCAGGAATGGCACCCCGAACCCGATCCAAAACAGCGGATTGCGGAAGATCGAGGAGCGGCCCCACGGACTTGCGGCCGCCGCGCACAGCTCCTGGGGGACCTGCGCTATGGGAAAGGTGAGTCGCTCGTATTCAACCCATTGCTTTCGCATTATGGTCATCACGGATATCATGCAGCCGTAGAGCGCCATCAAGATGATGCCCCAGAATGCCAGCGGCTTGATCCACGGCTTCCAGGGCATGGACGCAGTTATCCTGCCGAAGTTCTGCGCGCTCTTCTTGAGGCCCTTAAGCTTCCACCATGCCTGGGGCAGGATGGCGCTCTTGTCCTTGACGCCATTGTAGAATTCCATAATAGTGGCGGTTCGGGCACTGGTGGGGGTGCCCGGCTCGGCCGGGTCCAGCGGCACAGTCCACTCCGGCAGGGCGGGCCAGAGCTTTTGCCCCCACTCATTCTCAGGCGTGGCCAGGTAGTAGGGTGAGGTCATGTTGGGAACGAGGTAGCCCGTAAGGCCCATCGTCGTGATCGCACCGGCCACGAGCATCATCACAGTGACGACCACCATCTCGCCAGACCTGAAGGCCACCTTGCGCCAGACCTTGCCCAGTACGCCGTTGATTATCAGCACCAAGAGGAATAGGAAGAACATCGCCCCGCCGACGCTGTAATCCAGGAATAACATTGAGCTATGAATATAGAACGTCCACGTAGGATCCAATATGCCTATGACCAGGCACATGATCGTCCCGAGGAGGATGCTGCGGACACTGAAAACGCTTATCCCCGTCGTTTCCTCTCGGGAGTCGAACAGGCTCGTGGACATGTAGAACCTTGTCCCGTCAAAGGCCGAGAATGGCCAGCGCCATGGCATCGAGCAAGCATGCCGGCTTGTCGGCCATTTGGCCGCGTGGGTACTGCAGACGGAACGACATTCCGCGTGCCCGAAACGGGCCGAGGCCGATGCGGCGCCACATAACTTACAGACTGCCTACGCAGGAGTCAAGTTGACAGGTTTTGCGGGGCCCGTACAATGGCGAGCCCTCTTTCGCGATGCTGTTCTGGAGATCGTCGGCCGCGCTGTGCCGTACGCGAATGAAGACTCACAAGAGTTCTGAGGAAGGCAGGTTGAGTTGATGGCTGGTGATACGAGGGTCGGTTGTCGCGCTGTGCTTGGCGATGCGGTTTCTGAAGCGTTTGCCCGCGCACGAAAGTTCTTGGAAGACAAGGACACGGCGGAACTCCTTGAGATAGTGGGCCAGACGGTTCCTGAATTGGCGCTAGGGGTGCAGACCGCCGACAAGCGATCGTTCCCCGCTTCCTTCGGGGCGGGGAAGGGATGCGAGGACGACGTGCTGACAGGCCGCGGGGTGTTCTACGTTACGCAGTCCGGTAAGGTCATGCTTGACTGCGTCAGCGGGCATTATCAGATGACCTGGGGCTACAATCATCCTGCGCTCAACGCGGCCGTGGCCGAGGCGATGGAGCTGGGCGTCGTCTGGGACAACCACGCTAACACGCCCAGCGTGCCCGTTAAAGAACTCGCCGAGAGGCTCGTGGCGCTCAGCGGGGGCGAGGACAGCGGGCTGGATCGTGTCATGCTCGGCCTGGCCACGGGCAGCGTGGCTTGCGGCGCGGCCCTGAAGGTTATGCTTACGCGCTACCGGACTGACGCTGCCCGCTCGCGACTGGGACCGCCGGTGATGCTATCGCTCATCGGCAACTACCACGGCACGGACATCGTTGCCCAGACCTTGCGGGGCATGTGGCCGGGACTGCTGGCCGGGCTGGAGGTGGTGCAGGTCGAGCCCAACGACGCGGACGCGCTTGAGGCTGCGTTCAGCGAGTACGGAGAACGTGTTGCGGGGTTCTGGGCGGAACCGGTAATGATGAACCGTGAGGCGGTGCTCGTAGACAAGGACTACCTGCAACTGGCCCGACGGTTGTGCACTGAGCACGGCGCGCTGATGGCTCTGGACGAGATTCAGACCGGGTTCTGGTATCCCGGGGTCTTCCTGTTCCGGGAGTTCGGGCTCACACCCGATCTGGTTATCGTCGGCAAGGGCATGACGGCGGGCTTCCATCCGCTGGCTGGGGTTATCTACCGGCACGAACTGGACATCCTCGAGCAATACGATGCCCTCAGCACGAACGGCAATGCCTCGCTCGCTGCCCTGGTGGGCCTCTGCAACCTCTCGCTCATCGAGCACGAGAGCGACCGCATCGCCCGCGTCACGCAGCGGCATAATGACGGCCTGCGCGTTCTCGCTTCGCAGTTCCCGGACCTGATCGAGACGGTGAACGGCTACGGCCTGCTGACCGGGATGAAGTTCTGCCACAGGGCGGATGCCCTGGGCTTCCACAGGACTGCAGTGGAGCGCGGGTTGTGGTTGCGCGTGCACGCCTATCACCCGGGCCACAGGACGGTGCTGATGAAGTACGCGCTGGTTGCTGACGAGAGGGTGGTGGAGTTCGTGCTTGGACTCATGTGCGGCCTACTTGATGACAGGCCGTGGCGGTAGGCGCACATCCCTGCAACGGGAATATCAGCTATCGAGGTAAGAACTAATCAGGGGGCCGCCGCGCGGAAGGCCTCGTCTTCGAGGGTCTTTAGGTCGGGACGCTTCGAGGCCATGCGCAGGGACTCCTCCCACAGGGCGTTCAGGTCGCCCAATTCGGTTCCCGAGCCCTTGCGGACGAAGATTGGCATCTTGTGCATGGGCGCGTCCACGGTGATCTTCCGGCCGCCGGGGTAGACCTGCTCCGGGTTCCACGCGTCGATCCAAGTCTCACCCGCGGGCAGATACAGCGTGTGTTCCGTCTGCCCCTTCTGCCAGACGGGTGAGACGAGTATGTCCGGCCCGTACAGGTATGTCTGCCAGTCTTCCCACGCTTCGGGCTGCTCCGGCCAGACCAGGAACAGAGGCCGCGCGACGGGCATCCCCGTCTCGTGTGCCTCACGCGCGCGGGCGTAGGTGTAGTCCGCGAGGGAATTGTGCAGCTTCGCGTAGAGCCGCCACACGGCGATCACCTCCGCATCGTAGTGCGGTTCGCTCGGCATATCCCAGGGGGCGCGGTTCTCCGTGGGTCCGACCTCCATGACCGGGCAGAAACAACTGAAGGCCAGCCACCGCGCCAGCACTTCGCGGTCAAGCGGGCTGTCCCAGTAGCCGCCCGTATCCGATCCCCAGAATGGATAGCCCATCACGGAGCTGCGAAGCAGCGCGATGATCGCGCAGCGTAGCCCCTCCGGTTGTGAGGCCATGTCGCCACCCCAGAACACGGCGTAGCGTGAGCTGCCAGTATACGCGGCACGCGGCATGAGAACGAAGTCCTCGGCCCGCTCCGTCCGGCAGGCGTCCCAGACCGCACGCGCATACTGGACGACGTAGTCATTGCGGTTCTCGCGCGTCGTCCGCCCATCAAAGACGAACATGTCGCGCCGCTCGGGCATGACCTCCTCCCCGCGGTCCAGTTTGAACCCGCACACGCCCTGCCGCAGCATCTTCCGAATGCCTTTCTCCTGCCACCACTTCCGGGCCTCGGGGTTCGTGAAATCGATTAGCACGCGTCCCTCCAGGAGCGCCGTCTGGCCGGGCAGGCTATAGCCCTCCTCGACGGCCTGCCTGGCCATGTCACCCGTAACCCAGGGCGCGATCCACAGCAGGAACCGCACGTTCCGCCCATTGAGCCACCGGACCATCTCCTCCGCGCGCGGCAGACGCTCGGGGTCCCACTCGAAATCGTCGAACCCGAAGCTCCCTTTGGCCCAGGGACGGTCGACCCAGTAAACGCCGCACGGGATGTCGAGGGCGGACATCATCAGGATGTCTTCAACGACCTGGCTGTTGTACGGCGCGTTGACGGGCGTGCCGTCGAAGTAGTGGTCGAGGTTCACGTGCTCGTCGCGCCAGCGCCAGGGCGTGAACGCCCAGCGCGGGGGAAGGATCGGCGGTCCGGCTTCGAGCGCGTGAGCTTTCACGACCTCAGCGGGCCGGCCGCCCGTGTAGATGCGGAAGCTCAGCGAGGGCCCCTCGCATTCGACCTTAACGTTCTGCGGGTCCTCTTTGCAGAAGTCATACCTGCCCGGCCACGTGCCGTGGACGAACAGCCCGTAGCCGCGCGAGGAGACGTAGAACGGCGCATACACGGATAGCGAAGGCTTGACGATCATCTCGATCGTCTGGCCGCGCAGGTCCATTGCCTCCGTGATGCCTTCGCGCCAGGACTCTTCCTCGCGGCCGTCCACGGTCCTCTCGAAGACCCCCGTGAAGTGCTCGTCCTCTGCCGCCGTGATGCTAAGACCCCACCTGAGAATCGTCGGGCCGGCGTCCGCGCTCACCCGGCAGACGAAGCCCTGCTCATCGGGCACGAAGGAAGCACTGATCTCGTGGTTGCCTTCGAAACGCCAGCGGGCGAGCAGGCCGTCCCGGCCGTTGCGCATCCAGAAGGGGTGCCCCTTCAGCGTCGTGAAGCCGAGCGCAGTCTCGAACCACACCTTGCCGATGTGCAGGTCACCTGCGCAGGTGCCGCGGGAGCTGGCCAGAGTGAAAGACACTGTCTCGTCCGGGCCTTCCAGCGCCATCGCGACGGCCGGACGCCCAGCGCACACGCGGCAGGCGAGCGTCCGGCAGCCCGCCGCCGGCATTAGACTCGCGAGTGCGGAGAGCAGCAGGATCAGCCGTCTCAAGCACGCACCTCTGCTGTTCCTGATCATCTGCCTGGACTCTCGGACTCGGAAAGCGCGGCTGAAGATAGGGGCCGAGATTCACCATATCGCCCCGTGCCAACGCGATTCGCTGAGCCGGGGTCGGAGTATATGCAGGGGGCAACGGTCTGTCAACGCTTCCTTGTCCCCAATACTCTACCTGGCCCCGTTCCGAGGGGACTTCGCTGCCGACATTCTGAGGCGGAAGGTCGGGTCGCCGATCCAGTTTCCCGTGTCTCCGTTGTATTTCAACTCAGCGCCGCCGTCGTCCTTCGTGTCAGGGCCGATGCTGTGAAACAGGATGCCTTCCTCTGTGGCCTTCATCCTGATGGGTTCGCCGTCGAAGGGATCCTTGGGCACGGCCATCAGGAACTCCGGCACAAGGTCGTCGGGTTGGGTTGGGAACGCACCGTGCTTGATGCGGTAGGCAGTTGCTGCCAGCGCCAGATTGTCGAGCCGGTGCATGGCCTCGGCCATCGCGGCATTGGCGGCGTTTGTCTCCAATGCAGGATAAAGCCCCGCCGCAAAGAGGCCCCTGCGCCCCCCAAGGGCCTCTGCCTCCAATCGTTTCATCCCCTGAAGGGCTTCGTGGCAGGGAAGGGCCAGCACCTTATCCAGTTCCGCCATCAGGCTTCTGTAGCCGGACAGCTCCTTGAGCGTGAAAGCTGCGCCCACACCGGCCGCATGTTGATCCGCGAAAACCGAGAGGCCGTATGCCCGCTCCATCCGAATCGAGCGCTGAAAGAGCCGCCAGTAGGAGAAGACTTCGTCCGGCCTCAAGACTGCCAGGTCTGCCTCCGATGGCTCACAATCAGCAAGGACAGCCTCCAACGTCGAATGTCCGATGCTGCCAATGTTTATTGTCACCAGAACGTGGATCAGGAACGGACTTTCGCCCATATGGCGCGCCATGCCGAAGATGGCGGAAACGTCCTCCAGCGCGGGCCCTGCCTGGCCCTGGGCTGCCTGGACGCGAGCGTCCAGCTCCAGCAAACGGGCTCCCTGGCGCAAGTCGTCCAGGCCACGCATCAGCTCTTCCCACGAGGTGGGGATTGGGTAGCCGCGGTCGAAGTAGCAGTGCGGCATGACTGCCGCCCGGCGCAGAAGCCTGAGGGCCGGCTCATGCTCCCTCAGGAAAGCCTGGAGTTTCTCTGCGTCCGCGTCGTCCGAGTATCGAGGGGTTTTTGTGTCTTTTCCGATCAACTCAGAAGCCTTCTCGTATAGCAGTGCGGCGTTCTCAGAATCGGGTGGGCGGGATGGCAGAATTGAGAGCGCGAGGGCGCCGGCTTCCGCCCTTATGGCCGCCAGCTTGTTCTGGGCCGCGAGATTCACGTTCCAGAGGGTCATTGCGTACGCCAGAATGGCCACGCCGGTCGCGATGGCCAGCTTCGTGCGCGGCCAGCTTTTGGCCGGGGGGACGTCTGCGCGCACCCCCAGGCCACGGCGCAAAACGATCACGGCGCCGACAGCGAAGGCGACCGTCCAAGAAGACATATAGAAGATGAAAGTGCGCAGGGGCGCCTTCCACATCAGGACCACACCCCAAACGACCAGCGCCCGTCCGGCCAGCAACCACAACAACGCCGCCAGTGTCGGCAGAATGATGTACAACCAACGTCTCGCCAAACGCGCCGAGCAGGCCATGACCAGAGCAAATATGAGCAAGCAGGCCGTCAGGCTTTCAATCCATCCCAGGGAATAACCCATTTCCCGTCTCCTTCCGAATGCGTGCGCTTGGCATCAGCATCAACTCCATGAGTCCATCCGGCCGCGTCTTCAGATCAGGCATCATAACCAGTCGCGAGCCGCTTTCCATCGCGCGCGTTAAGTAGCGCGCCTCTTGCTCGGACAGCTCGGGGACAATCTCGCGCAGCTTCCGGGCAGAGGAGGCAACGTCCTGCTGCCGGGGTCGCTCCCAGACTTCCCAGTCAGTGCAATTGGCCGCACTCATTGACAGGTTCAACAGCAGGAGCAGCATCGCCGCCGCAGCGGCCGCGAATCCCCAGATGCCTGCCGGTTCAGCAGGTGGGCTTCCGACGGGCTGCCTCCGCATAGCCGCCATTATCCGCTCTGGCAACTCCGGCGATGGCTCCGGCATGGGCCGCGCAGCTAACCGCTGCTCCAGATCCGCCAGGTCCTTGGGCAATTCCAGGTTAGCCATTACGGTTCCTCCTGCAATGCAACGCGCAGTTTCTCGAGGGCATAGCGATAACGGCTCGCCGCCGTATTCGGGCTGATGTCCAACGCAGCCCCAATCTCGACAAAAGTCAGGCCTGCGTCCATCTTGAGGGCGATTACCTCCCGCTGCTCCGGTGGCAGCGACCTGAGCCCCTGCTCCAGGACGGATGGTTTCCGAGTCGGCACGCTGCCATGTGTAAACCCTCGCGCGATCTCGCCGGCGGCGACGCTGTCTCTCTGCCACTTGCGCAACTGTTTTGCGCGCCTGCCTGCAGCGTGGCGCAAAGCAGCGAACACGTACCCCGTCAGATTCCGAACTGTGGCCAGGGATCGTCGCGCCCGGTACATGCTCGTGAACACCTCCTGTACTACGTCTTCGGCGTCCTCAGGCGACCCGAGCATCGCGAAAGCGGCGCGGAACAGCCGCTGGCCGAACCGGCCGTACAGTTCGACAAAGGCATCTTCCCGGCCCTCGGCCAGGCCACGCAACAGTTGGTCCGAGGGCAATCCGTCGCTCGAGTCGCTCATATACTATAAGAGACAGCAATCGCCTGGATTTGTCTAAGGGAAACCATGCCTCACCGGTTCTTTGGGCGGCGGCCGACCGGCGAAGCAGCTTGTCACGAGGCCACCCGTGTGTACAATGGGGTGCCTACGCACACGATGAGAAAGGATGCAGGATGCAGGCGAGATACTCTGCGCAGAACTGTCTCACGGAGTGGTCGTACTCTTCAGCCCGCACCTATGCTGACCCGTTCAACGACGTCGAGCTGGACATAGCGCTCACCGACCCCGAAGGCAAGGAGAGGCGCGTCCCGGCGTTCTGGGCTGGGGGGAATGTGTGGCGCGTGCGCTATGCATCGGCGAAGGTCGGCACGCATCGCTTCCGGACTGTCTGCTCAGATCAGAGCAACGCAGACCTTCACGCGCAGGAAGGCCGGTTCGAGGTAAGGCCCTACGAGGGTGACAACGAGCTGCTGAGACACGGTCCGCTGCGCGTGAGCAAGGACCGCCGCCACCTTGAGCATCTCGACGGAACGCCGTTCTTCTGGCTCGGAGATACCTGGTGGATGGGCCTGTGCAGGCGACTGAGATGGCCCGGTGACTTCCAGACGCTGGTTACAGACCGGGTGGCGAAAGGGTTCTCGGTCATACAGATCGTCGCCGGTCTCTACCCCGATATGAATCCCTTCGATGAGAGGGGAGAGAATGAAGCGGGTTTCCCTTGGGATGAGGACTACTCCCGCATCAACCCGGCCTATTTTGACATGGCGGACCTGAGGATCGACCGCCTGGTGGCGTCAGGGCTTGTGCCGTGCATCGTGGGCTGCTGGGGCTATTTCCTGAAGTGGATGGGCGTCGAGAAAATGAAGAAGCACTGGCGATACCTCGTGGCGCGCTACGGAGCCCACCCGGTAGTCTGGTGCCTGGCGGGCGAGGCGACCATGCCCTTCTATCTTTCGGAAGAGAAGGAGAACGACCAGCAGCTTCTGAAGAAGGGCTGGACGGAGCTGGCACGGTATGTCCGCGCGGTTGACCCTTATCGTCATCCGTTGGCAGTTCACCCCACGCAGTGCGGACGCGATCAGGTGGAAGACCCCGCGTTGCTGGACCTGGAGATGCTTCAGACCGGTCACGGAGACCGCCGGAGCATCCCCGATACCGTCCGGCTCGTGGTGGAAGGCCGTCGCCGTGCCCCTCGCATGCCCGTGATAGACGGTGAGGTCTGCTACGAAGGGATCGGCGGGTGTTGCCGCGACCAGGTGCAGCGATTCATGTTCTGGGCCTGCATGCTGTCGGGCGCTGCCGGGCATACTTACGGCGCCAACGGCATCTGGCAGGTGAACTCCCGCGAGAGGCCGTACGGTCCCTCGCCCCACGGGATGTCCTGGGGGGACACGCCATGGGAGGAGGCGCATCAACTGCCAGGCTCGGCCCATTTGGGCATGGCGAAGCGGCTGCTCGAGAGGTACGAATGGTGGCGGTTCGAGCCGCATCTGGAGTGGGTCGAGCCGCACTGGACGGAGGATGACTACCTCTTGCCCTTTGCCGCAGGCATCCCCGGGGAAGTCAGGGTGATCTTCCTGCCGTTTTTTACGCCGAACGCCGTGGTCAAGCAGATGGAGTCGGACGTCCGGTACCACGCGTTCCTCTTCAATCCGGTCAACGGCGGAGAGCACGACCTCGGGGTGATAACACCTGACGAAGCGGGCGACTGGCGAATGCCGTTCACGTATATGCCCGTCTACCTGGACTGGGTGCTTGTGCTTGAGAGGCAATAAGGCAAGGTTGCTTGATGACGCAAGTGTAATCTGCACACAATGGACGTTTGATCCGTCAGCATCTGATCAACGCGATCGGAGCGGTTGCGCTATAGCGATACGAGAGGAGCTGGGCGATGGGTGACACACTATTCCCTTTGGATCTGCCCGAGCGGGAATGGGTCGAGTTCAAGGCTGACGGGTTCTCCAAGCCGGTGGCCGGCGTCATTCACCGGGGGACCAATCCACCCGTTTGCGGCGTGCCTTTGGGAGGCGTTGACACGGGTTGCCTCGACGTGGAGGCAACCGGCCTGCTGGGCTACAACACGATCTTCAACTCCCTGATTCCGCGCAGGGGGCCGATGAACCTCCCCTTCCTGGGGATCGCTGTCGGGGAGCAGACATGGGTGTTGACGACTCTCGACATGGGTGGACGGGACGGGAGCACATGGACTCTCAACAATCGCTGGTACTATGGCGTGCGGACGGCTTCTGAGATCCACTACTGGGGCCACTACCCTGTGGCGGACATGGAGTTCGCGACCGACTCGCCGGTGAGCGTCGGGGTGCGCGCATGGACGCCGTTCCTGCCGGGGGATGTTGCGGCCTCCAATACGCCGGGCGCGGTGTTCGAGGTGCACCTGCGCAACGGGAGCGAGGAGCCTCGAAAGGGGACCCTGGTGTTCAGCTTTCCGGGGCCCTTGGAGAGTGAAGCGGGCACCAGCCGGTTCAGGAGGCGCGAGCTTAAGGGCACGCTTCAGGGCATCGCGGTAAGCTCCAAGCAGGCCAGCTACGCGCTGTGTGCGATCGGAGAGGAGAATGTGCGCGTGGGCGGAGAGCTCGGCGTGGACGGAGGGGCGTGGGAGATGATCTTCTATCAGCTCCCGGCCTGCAACTCTGGCGGCAGCAGCGTTGCAGTGGACTATTCACTTTCGCCGGGTGAGGAAAAGGTGGTCCGCTTCGTTCTGGCGTGGTATACCCCCGAGTGGATGGGCAATGGCACCATGAGCGCCGGCGGGAACGCGTACAGCCACATGTACGCCTCGCGCTACAAGAGCGCAACGGCCGTTGCGCGGGCGCTTGCGCGCAAGCACAAATCGCTTCTGAAGCGCATCCTGGCGTGGCAGGAGACGATCTACGCGGACAAGGACAAGCCGCTGTGGCTGCGCGAGTCGCTGGTGACCGTGCTGCATCTGATTACCGAGGTCTCCGTCTGGGCGCAGGCCAAGCCGCCGATAGGGGATTGGTGTCGGCCTGAGGACGGCATCTTCGGGATGAATGAGTCGCCGCGCGGCTGTCCCCAGATCGAGTGCATTCCTTGCAGCTTCTACGGCAACTGGCCCCTAGTGTACTTCTTCCCAGAGCTGGCCATGTCCACGTTGCGCACCTACAAGGCCTACCAGTATTCCAGCGGCGCGGCGCCGTGGGTCTTCGGCGGCATCACGGTCGGCAGCGGATACTATGAGATGGCGCTTCCCTCGCCGGGCTACAGCAGCAACCCTCAGACCACCCTCGACGGTCCGTGCTACGTCGACATGGTGGACAGGATGTGGCTGAAGACGGGGGACGACGCCATCCTGGACGAGTTCTACGAATCGGTGAAGAAGAACGTCATCTTCACGATGAACCTGAGGCCGGGCTCGGGCGCCGCCGGGGTCGTCAGCATGCCCGAGGGGAACAAGGCCCAGGACTGGTTCGAGAGCTGCCAGCTGCTCGGCATTGTGCCCCACGTCGGAGGAGCCCACCTCGCCCAGCTCCGCATGGCGCTGCGCATGGCCGAGGCGAAGGGCGACTCCGAGTTCGCCGAGCAGTGCAAGCAGTGGATAGAGCAGGGCAGCGCGGTGCTGGAAAAGGACGCGTGGGCGGGCACGCACTACATGCTCTTCAATGAGCTGGAAACGGGCAAACGGTCCGACGTCGTGATGGGCTACCAGCTTGACGGGGAGTGGATGGCGCGCCTGCACGGACTGGACGGGGTGTTCCGCGTGGACCGGGTGGACACCACGCTCGAGACGCTGAAGCAGACGTGCATCGCCATGTCGGACGTCGGAGCGGTGACGTTCTGCAAGCCCGGGGGCAACGCGCTCGTGAAGGGCGATTGGGACCCGGGATACTGGGGAGGCCACGGCGTGCATCCCCCCGGCTCGTTCATGCTGGCCATGACCTACATGTACCGGGGCCAGGTCCAGTTCGGGCTGGACCTTGCCGCTCGCACTGTCAACAAGATCCTGCAGAGCGGGTGGTACTGGGATTGGCCGGTTGTCATCGACGGCGCTAACGCCCCGCGGAACGGGTATGACTACTACCAGGACCTCGTGCTCTGGGCGATGCCAGCGGCGATGAAGGGGGAAGACCTTCGCGGGCCGAGTCTGCCGGGCGGGTTGGTGGATCGAGTGATCCGGGCTGCCGGAACCGGTAAGCGCCAGTGAAAGGCAGCGAGCGAAGGCGAAACTGAGGCAATGAGGAGTGAGCAATGGAGACAGAGCTGAGAGGCAAAACCGTTCTCATCACGGGAGGCAGCAGCGGCATTGGCAAGGGCATTGCACTCGCGCTGGCGGAGGAAGGCGTGGATGTGGCCGTTGCCAGCCGCAATCCCGACCCGGCTGCTATTGAAGAGGTCCGCGCGTTGGGCGTGAAGTGCGTGCGCATCGTTGCCGATGTCAGCCGGGAGTCCGACGTGGTGAAGATGGTCGAGCAGGCAATCGCTGCGCTCGGGCGCCTGGACATGTACGTGAATAACGCCGCATGGACCTGGCATCAGCCCGTTACGAAGATTGACTCGGAGTCTTGGTACAAGACACTGAATACGAACCTATCAGCCTGCATGTGGGCATGCCGGGACGTGTGCAAACACATGATTGCGCGCGGCAGCGGCGCCGTCGTGATCATCGGCTCCACGGCGCGCTTCAACCCTTCGTATCGCGAGACGGCTTACCGGATATCCAAGATGGGACTGCATATGTATATGCAGAACCTGGCCGTGGAGATGGCCCCGTACGGGATCCGTGTGAACATGGTCACGCCCGGCCATTTCAGAACGCGCCTGACCGGCAAGATCTCGGCGGAAATGGAGGACAAGCTTCGCAGGCTGATTCCAGCGCGTCGTTTCGGCCAACCTATTGAGATAGGCCGTGCGGTGACCATGCTGCTTTCTGACCGCCTCAGCGGCTACACCTACGGCGCTGATTGGGTGGTTGACGGCGGACTCGCACTCCTCCCACTTCCGTTCTTGAGCGAAGAGGAGCTCCGAAACCTGAATCTCTAATGGAGCACCACAGTTGTGATGGAGGCAATCGTCAAGTTTCGACAGCATCTGAAGGCCAGGTATCTCTGCCTCGGAGCAAGCATTTCGTTCACTGATCCGCTGGTCACCGATGCACTGGGCGACTGCGTTGACTTCTTCTGGATCGATACGGAGCACTGTTCAATGAGCCCGGAGGCGTTGCAGGGTCACCTGCTCGCTGCGCGCGCCAGGAACGTCCCGGCGCTCGTGCGCGTAGGGTGCGGCAGCACTCCCTACATCAAGGCAGCGTTGGATGCCGGCGCGGAAGGGATCATAGTGCCGCTGGTCCGCAGCGCGGAGGAGGTGAGGCAGATCGTCGGCGACTGCCGCTATCCCCCGGTGGGGCGCCGCGGTTTCGGCCCCAGGGTGCCCTCCAACTACGGGCGCAACGGCGGTTCTGAATACATAGAGCGCGCGAACAGCAGCATCTTTGTTGCGGTGCAGATTGAAACTAAAGAAGCGCTGGAGGCCATCGACGATATTCTGGGTGTTCCGGGGCTGGACTCTTTGGTGATCGGCCCCTGGGATCTCTCCGGGGCCCTGGGCAGGCTCGGGGATGTTCACCACCCCGAGGTGGTCGCGGCCATTGAGACGATCATCTCGAAGACCCGCGCTGCTGGGTTGTCCGTGGGGGCGGGCATGAACGCGGATGCCGACTTTGCCTGCATCATGGCTGAACGGGGCGTTCAGTGGATTCAGCTCGGCGGCGACTTCGGGTATCTCGTCAAGTTCATGGACCAGATCACCGCAACCGTGCGAGCCCGATTGAGCCGGGGGATAGAGGCTGCGGGAAGCAGTTCCTGATCTGGCCGAGACGGAGAGAGAAAGGTGAGAAAGGGAGACGGATCAATGAGGACCTTCTCCGCGGAGTATCTCCGCAGCGTGGGCATCGAGCTCTTCAGCGCCTGCGGTGCACCCCCTGAAGAGGCGGCAATTGTCACGGATGAGCTCGTGGAAGCAAGTCTCATGGGACTGGAGTCACATGGCGTCACGCGCTACATCTGGTACACGGAACAGGTGCTGGTCGGGAAAATCAAACCCGGCGCGCAGATCCGGATCGTCAGGGAGACGCCCACCACTGCCATCGTTGACTGCGGCTTCAACTTCGGGCAGGTCGGTGCCGTGCGCATGGTTGACATCGTCTGCGGAAAGGCTGAGAAGAACGACTTGGCGTGTGTCGTCAGCCGGAACAATCACCACGTCGGCCGTTTGGGCTCATATGCTCAGAAGGTGGCGGAGCGGAACATGTTGTGCCTTGCCGCGGCGAACAGCGCGAAGCACGGCCACTGGGTTGTGCCCTGGGGCGGCCGGGAAGGAAGGTTGGCCACCAACCCGCTGGCCTACGCCGTCCCGACCAATGGGCTGCCTGTGGTCCTGGATATGTCCACGAGCATGATCTCGGAGGGGAAGATCCGCGTCCTTATGTACGGCGGAGAGCGTGTGCCGCCCGGCTGCATGTTGGATGGGTACGGCAATCCGGTTACTGATCCAAAGGCCTTCTACGCCACTCCGCACGGCAGCATACTGCCGCTCGGCTCACAGTTCGGCTACAAGGGCTTTGGCCTGGGTCTGCTGGTTGAGATACTGAGCGGCACCATGGCCGGAGTGGAAAGCACTGTCGACCTGCCTTACATCAACGGCCTCTGTCTCATCGCGATCAATCCCGCCGCGTTCTGCGGCACTGGTCGTTTCAAGGAGCTGATGGACGATCTGAGCACCTACATGACGACGACTCCTCCGGCGCCGGGTCACGACGAGGTGGTCATGCCGGGTGCGCTTGACTTCCGGATGCGTGAGAGACGTCTGGCCGAGGGCATCCCGCTTCCCGAGGAGACGTGGCGCCTCATCGTCGAGACCGCGGCGCGCGTCGGCCTGACGATAGAAGAGCCGACATCGGACAAAGGGCAGCAATGATAGTTGATGCGCATGTGCATGTCTTCCCTGAGGTGCGCGGGTTGACCGGGGCGGGTCCCACGCGGGGGACGGGTGGCGGGCGCATTGCCGTCGGCGACGCAGAGCTTCAACTGATGCCGCCTCGCGCAGAGGGAACTGCATACACTGTTGAAATGCTCCTTGCCGACATGGATGAAGCAGGGGTTTCCGAGGCAGTTCTCCTCCAGGGGCCTCTCTACGGCAACTGGAATCCGTACGTCCTCGATGCAATTCGCCGCTATCCGGAGCGACTTACGGCTGCCGGTTACCTGGACCCGTGGGCTTCCGGGTGCCGTCAAGCGTCTCGGGAGCTGTTCGCGTCGTCGCGCTTTAGGGGTGTCAAGCTGGAGTTCACCGAGATGACCGGGCTGAGCGGCATTCACCCTGAGGCGAGGCTCGACGATCCGCACGTTTCGTGGCTGTGGCATGAATTGGAGCGGCGAAGACTGGCGCTCGTCATGGATCTGGGACCTGCGGGCAGCCGTTCGTATCAGACCGGGGCTTTGCGCCGTATTGCGGACGAACATCCTGACCTCAGGATCGTCATTGCACACCTGGCTCAGCCGAGTCCGAAGGTTGAGGCTGATACGGAGCAGTGGCGCCTGTGGCTTGAACAGATAGACCTCGGTCGCCTGCCCAACGTGTGGTTTGACAGCTCGGCGCTGCCAGCGTATGTCGCGGATGAGGATTACCCCTACCCGGGCGCTGAGCGGTATCTACGTCTGGCGATAGAGCGAATCGGTCCGGACAAGGTGATGTGGGGCAGCGATGCGCCGGGTCTCCTGCTTCATGCGACTTACCCAAGGCTGGTGAAGCTCGGCGAGCTGCACACTCAGTTCTTGTCATCCAGTGAGCAGGCGATGGTACTTGGGGGGAATGCTCTGCGCGTCTATCGTGGGCAGGCGGTCGATCCCGGATGAACCGGAACTCTGGGGAAGCTGCATGAGCTGGACCGGACGCTTGTCTCGACAGACCTGTCCGAGTTGGAGTGCGTGTAGTTCCAGGCGGACGGCTTCAAAGGCGCAGTCCGCAATACTCTTCACGCCTCGTCCGGAAGGCACCAGCGGACCACCTGCGCCCGCCACGGCGCCATCGGCTCGGCCTGTGCATCCAGCGGCGTGTTGCCGCAGACGCTAACGATGGTCCCGTCCTCCAGCACAACGCTGCCGGCGTAGCCGTGTCCCTGGCTCACGTGATAGACTTCGGGCCTCCAGCTCTGGCCTTCGTCGTGGCTCACCCGCGCTCGGACATCAGCCAGGTCGTACGGATAGCGGCAGTCGTGGAGGACCAGGACGCGCCCGTCGGCCAGTTGGACCGCGTGGCCGTGCGCCTCTCCGTGCGCGAGGTCCATCTTTCCACCCGTCCGGCGCCACAGTGGTCTGAAGTTCGTCCATGTCGCTCCGCCATCGTCCGAATCAGCGAAGAACACACGTTTCCCCGCCCATTTCGCGTCGCCATCGGTGGCTCGCGCGGCAACTTCCGCCAATTCAGGCGGTTCGTTCGGAGGCGGCGGGGCCACTGCATGACGCTGATATCTGGTGACGACGAGCAAGCGCCCCGATTGCAGGGTAAGTATGTTCGTCTCGCCGGCCCACGGCTGGACCGGCGCCTTGTCGGGCCACGTGCGGCCCCCGTCCGTCGAGCGGTAGACATGCAATGTCCAGGAGGCGGAACCTTGCCATCGCCCCGTCTTCCAGGCTTCCTGGTGTCGTTCCTCAACGTCCTCGCCAGATGGCGCGGACAGTATGACGGGCCACAGGATTGTCCCATCAGGCAATTCCGTCATGGACCCCTGGCCCCCGTATGCCAGGGCGTAGGGTGACTTGTCCTCGACCTTGCCCCACGGCTCCCACCCCTCGCCGCCGTTTGTGCTCCGAAGGACGTAGGCATCGCCCTCGAAGCTGTAAGTCCACAGGAGCGCTCCCTCGCGCAACACACCGAAGGTGCCATACACCTTGATGTCCGCGCTTGCGTGGCGTTCCGGAACCTCTACCTCACGTGAACTCCACGTCTCCCCACCATCGGCGGACGTGAAGACACGCATGCGTATGGCGGCATAGATGGTGCCGCTCGCGTCCATGCCGACCGCAGGGTCGGCCCGCCAGGACATGTCAGGGTAGTCCAGCGGAATGCGCTGGGCGGGGAGCTCGCCCACTGCTTGGCCGTTTCTTGTCACGCGGATTCTATGCTCGATCACTCGGCACCTCCGTTGCCGTCCTGACCAACGATTGACCGCCTCACTCAGGGTGTGCTCGTTTGCCTACCAATCGGCCAGTGATCCATCCTTATACCAGAGCCGTGGGTTCCGCGCTGACCAGGATATCGACACGCCCGAGGGCATCGATTGTTTCGTCCACGATTCGCTTGCAGTCCGCCGCGACTGATACGTCGGCCTGGACAAACAGACTGGTTCCACCACCGTCGCTGATCTCCTGCGCCGTCGCCTTGCCGCCCTGCACGTTCTGATTCGCCACGACGCACACCGCCGCACCCTCGCGGGCCATGCGCAGGGCAATTGACTTGCCGATCCCTGAGGAGGAACCGGTGACTATGGCCACCTTGTCGTCGAACCTTTCGCCCATCTCTTTAGATTCCCTTTCATCCGAGCCTGGATCCTATTCCGTCTTGTGGTAGGTGATGACCCTGGCCTCCGGCCTGTTGGGCATGCATACGTGCAGGCCCTGCTCTGTGAGTTCACTTCCGCTCATCTCGACCGGCTCGTTCAGGTCGAGGTCCGTCAATGCGTACGTCGCGGCGGGCTCGAGCCCGTGAAGTCTGAAGCGGGCGGACTCATACGGGCTGTCGGCCCGGCGGAAGACTTGGACTATGCCGTCGCCGGACTCGGGGCGATTGAACTGCCAGGCCATCCAGACGGTGTTATCCAGCCTGTAGGCGGTCAGGGGGTAAAAGTCGCTGTAGTAGTAAGGAGCGATATCCCGCCACTGGCTGAACAGGCGGCGAAGCGCGTCGTAGTCGAGTTCTCTGCACCGCATGTCAACGGCACACGCAAGGCTGGGACATGCGTTGCTCCAGAAGACATACGGCTCAACAGGTGTGAATCCCTCGCCATAGAACGGCATGCCGAACGCCGCCGTTGTGCCCGTGCCGTAGTACGGCATCCAGAGAGCCATGCCGTAGGTAATGCACTGATGGCCCACAGGCTCGAATGCATAGTCGCTTCGCCACAGGGGCACCGAGCGCCGCATGGTTTCAAGATCGTTGCGTCGGCCGCCTGAAGCGCACGAGTCGATTAGCATCTCCGGCCGCCGCCGTCGCAGCTCATCCCAGAGGGCCAGGTAGCCAGTCACGTGCTTGATCTCGGTTATCCCCTGGCGATCCGGCGCGTCGTTGCGCCGCCAGTGCTCCAGACAGTCCATGTTGAAGTCCTGCCGGTATAGATCAATGCCGTTGTCCGTCAAGAGCTTGTCAACGTGGTTGGTCAGCCAGCTCCACGCATCTGGATCGCCAAGGTTGAGCAGCCCGTCTCCAGGCCCTTGCAGTACCCACTCGGGGTGGTTCTGGGCGAGCCAGGTTCCCGCAGCAACCCGCTCAGGCTCAAACCACAACAGCGTCTTGATGTCCTTGGAATGCGCGTGGTCGCTTACCGGCTTCAAGCCCCTGGGGAATCGCCTGGTGTCAACTTCCCAGGTCCCCGTCTCGGGCCAGCCTTTGTCCTGGACGTACCAACCCGCGTCCATCCACCAGTAGTCGATATCGAGCCCCTCCTCCAGATACCTGTCAATGAACATGATCTGGTTGGCCTCGGTGGCCTTTGTCATCTCGTGGTACTGCCGCGCGCTGCTTCCCAGCATGTGGGGGTGGGGCAGGTTGCCGCCGGCCCTTGGCATGCTATGGGCCATCATCCAGTGTCGCCAGATGTTCTGCGAGCGGATCCAGTCCCCCTGCCAGAACTGGAGCACGATCAGTGGGCTGCGGACCTCCTCGCCGGGCAGAAGCTTGAAGTGCGTCAGTTCCTGGCCGGCTCGGACCCGTACCCCGGTGGCGTCATCTCGGGCGAACTCAGCGGCCCACTGGCCAGGCCAGCCGAGAACGATGATCATACCTTCCTTGTCCCACTCCAGGTTGAAGTAGGACAGGTCACTCTGCGTGGGGCGCCCTCCTTCCGCAGTGATGCGCTTGACGGAGTTGGGTCCGAGGACGGTCTCGAGCAGCCCGTAGTCCGAGTTCTTGCTGGGAGAGCCCACGGCGTGGTGCAGCAGGAACTCGCCGTTGTCTCGGCGTTCGAGATGCATGTCCAGGGGGTGGATATCTTCGATGATGGGCGTGTCGGCGGAGCTGGAGTTCCTGAAGTAGAGCGTCCATTCGACGGTAGGAAAGTCGCGGTACTCAATCGCCTCGCAACGCAGCTCCAGCCCTGTCTTGGAATCGGTGTACGTCAGCGTCCATCGTCTGCGGTTCCCGTCCAACTTCTCGGATGATCGCTCCGTTCCCCATGTTTCGAGGAGATCAGCGGGAGCCCGGCCTCCGTAGGTGAAGGCGAATGGCAGAGCGCGTGCTTCAGCCTCCCAATGCTCCTTGAACCACTTCCGCGCGGTTGCCATCTCTTGGGTGGTCGGGCTCAGAGCCCACACTTCCGGTATCAGTTCATTGCACATCGAAATCCCCTGGTAAGATGGCGGCAAGAAGGGTTGCGCGCTCTACTGGCGACGGCATTCGGACAGCATCGCCCCAAGAGTAGCTCTTATCTTGTGTCCGTCATGCCGCGCAGCGGCCATTGGGGAGCAATCTACCTTTCCCCTCAGCTTCTGTCAACTCGCCGGGGAGCTGCGCAGAGAGCTCACTGACTTCGCTCGCAAACAGCACGGCTCCAGGCGTTGACTTTCGTTGCAGAGACCTCCTGCCCCGCCGATCCAAGCCAGCCCCCGACCAGTAGAAACGCCCGCTCCCGATGCGGAAAAGTCTTACCCTCGGCCCGCGCATTCAGCCCTGCACCCGCGCCCCGTCCGAGTCGTATAATGCCGATTCGGCGGCGGTTTCGTGCGGCATCCGGGTCGTATCGGTGCGGGTTTCCCCCGGGCCAATCTTGGCCCAATTAAGGGCCAATTAAGGGCCAATCTTGGCACAGAAATGGCGCAAACAGGGTTCAAATTGTCGCACTCGACCTCGCCGGCACGATACTCGGCGACGCCGGCCACGTCGTCGCAGGTTTCAGTGACGTTGCGGCCCGGCTTGCCGGGCTTGGCGTGCACGTCGTCCTGTGCACCGGTCGTCGCTGGCGCACCGCGCTCCACAGCGCCTTCCCGGAACTGAAGTAACACAATGCCACAGAGACACCGAGGACACCGAGAACGACACCAGCCGAATTCAGAACGGACGAACTGAGTTAGGGATAGAGCGAACGGTCTGGATGTTGGGGCCACGTGAGCTTTTATTGCTGTTGCGATCTGCCTTGTCCTAGGCGGTTCAGCGACCGTGAGGCACGGTAAGAGCTTCGCCACCTCATGTGCAGTGCCGTGCTCCCGTCGCCGTCTTCCTTGATGTTGGGGTCCGCGCCGTGATCCAGAAGCAACTCGGCCACACGCTTCAAACGAAGCCGCTCGGCCAGATCGGGTGGACGCTCATCCAAGTCACCAAGGTGCCCTTCACACAGCATTGCGAGGCTCAGGGACGTCCCGACGCATCATATCCGGATCGCGGGCGAGTGGCCTGACAGCAAGGGTTTCGGGCTTGACAGGACTCCCGTGGAAAGCTACATTGTGATCCATTGGGATAGACGTGGGAGGACGGATCCCGGATGTGAATGACGAGATACTTGTTGGGCTTTGAGGTGGCATACGCTTCAGCTAGGGAAGGGAAGACCACAGAATGCCAGAATCTACCAGCGAATCTGCCACAGGCGCAGTGCTGGGCTCGATGAAGAATGAAGATGAGAACGCGGGGAAAGAGTTTAGGTGCAACAATGTTGCACGCTTTGTTGTTGTAAAGACGCTGAAGCACGGTGCCTGGGGGCAGACATATCTCGCAAAGAGTGACTTGGATAGTCTGGTTGTTGTCAAGGAAATTCAGGCTGCCGCCCTTGGCGACCCCTCTGCGGTCGAGCGCTTCAAGAGAGAAGTCCGCTTCATGGCGGCCCTGATGGACCCGCACATTGTAACTCTCATTACTGCTGACCTTGAGGCGATGTCGCCGTGGTATGTCATGGAGTATGCCCGTGATGGCACCTTGGAGCAATGGCTCAAGGATCCTACGGCTTCGGAGAGGACACCGGAAATACTCATGTGGCTCTTAGGAGTCATTGCTCAGATTGCCAACGCCCTCCGCGCGGCCCATACCCTAGATATTCCGATCATTCACCGTGATGTTAAACCGGCTAATATACTGCTCTGGCGCGACAGTCGCGTCGCGAAGCTTGCAGATTTCGGGCTTGCGAAGGAAATGGACCCAGACGCAACTAGACTGACCTTGCCAACGGCTGCGATTCCAGGCACTATTAGTTACATGTGTGCAGAGCAGCAGAACAACGACAAGCCCGCTCCCGGATGGGACATATACAGTCTTGGTGTAACATTGTATGAGTGCGTGGGGGGCCGGCTACCGCGTTATCGGGCCACGCCAATAGAAGAGATCGCTTGCATAGTCAGTCTTGGTCGTGAGGCGTGTTCTATGATAGGGCAGATCCACACGCGGATGATGGACGAGACGCCGTCGCTCCGGCCAAGCGCTGTTGAAGTAGCGGAGGCTCTGCTGAAGTGCCAGCAAGCGTACTGGCGCTCCGCGGTACTGACCGGGGAGGCGAAGGGCAATCCACCAAATGAGGCAATCGAGCCAGCTCATACGCAACGCGAGACGTTTCATGACAGGCTGAAGGGGATGATTCTTGCTGGTCCCTATCGACTGTTCTTCAACCCGGCTAGAGGCTTGCCCGGAAGCAAAGTGGTTCGTTTTGGCCAGAACGGGAAGATACTTGAAGGACGGAACAACAATGAGTCGTCCTGGCGCATTGCCGGGGACTTTCTTGAGTTCCTCGACAGTGAAGGAGCCGTATTTAGCCGCTTCTGGTACAACCCGGAGGAGAAACGGTTCAACTTGGTCAACGATCCAGAGAGCGCTGTAATAAAGAAATTCCATTCCCCTGGCCAATACATGATTCAGGAAGAACGATCATGATCGAGCGCTATTCGGCGATTGGATTGTGATATGGTATACTGTGCACCCGTCGATGTCTCGCGCCATCTCTGCGCTTCTACCGGCGGGTGTGCTTGAGACTTCCACCACACCGGACCTGCGACAGGTACGCATAGACTCGGAGCAAACGAAAGTCACGGACGACGGTGTTGCGCAACTGAAGACGTTCTTGCGCCGCAAGACCTGTTCACTGCCATTCCCCGCCCCCATCGCCGCTGGTGCCCAATTCCCTCTCCTCAACCACTCGCCGGCGGCGCCTCACGGCCTCGGCCAAGCCCGCCGTCTTCTGTCACGCGGCCAAGATAGCGATCGGCCCGCTGCAGGCAGAGCCATCGAAACCAGAGCAATAGCATACCATGGCAGACGTAGCTGATGATAATCGGCACCAGCAGCGGAGCGTCAAATAGGACACCCCAAGTCTCTCTGGACTCCGTGATCGTTATGATCGATGCTGGACTGAGCAGCAGGAAGTAAAGGGAAGGGGAAAGCGGCCTGGGACCCGCGGCCAGCAGGTTCTGGAGGCCAAAAAGCATGAAGATTGGGAGCGCACACCAGCAGACGACCACGGCAAGCGAGACGATGATCGCACGCGACCTCGTCCGCGCTTTCATGCCAATCCACAGCGATACCCAGGATATCATAGGGAAGTAGACGGCGACCGATAGCAGGGAGGAGAGCAAGTAGAAAATTGTATCCTCAGTGGGGTTATCACCCTTATGTCCATGTTCCATCCAGGCTTCACATAACACTACCGAGACGATCGGAATCGCCATGACCAGCATGATGCGGCGGAGTGCGCGCACCTTCTGCCGGACGATGTCGCGCCCGGCGATTGGCGTGGCAAGCAGAACGTCGAGCGTCTGGCTGCTGCGTTCTGAGACGAAAGCGTTGGCGCCCTGCACGACCAGCATTAGGGCCGCGAGCGGCCAGAGGATAAGCAGCATGAGCGAGAGGCCTCTTGCTTCCCCCCTGAAGCCTCCAAGCACGCCAAATCCCCAGATGGTGAACGCGACCGGCACTTCAATGAAAAGAAACAGCCGGACCAGATGGCTCAGACTGCCCACGGAGCTCTTGTTGATCTCTCGCCAGGCAACGGGGTCATGGTCCGGCAGGCTATCAGGCTCTCTGATGAGAACGATTCCGCCTGTCAGCTTGTTTGCCTTGTGCCAGAATGCGTCCAGTCGTTTGAACACTGAGAGTAAGACATTCTTCCGGGGGACAAAAGCGCGGGGGCGAAGAAACGCCCAGGCCATCAGAAGGAAAAGGACGATGGAAACCATAATGGGAATGCTGCGCACGACCACGTCGGCGAATGTGTCCCCCTGAGTGTCCATGAAGCCCATGAGGATGTAGGGAGGAAAGAGAGCGAACATCACATCGCTTGCCACTGTCACCCTCGGGGTGATGCCCGCGCCGAACAGGTTCAGCAGAATGCCAGGAACCGCGATCCCAAGGTAGAAAACGACGCCCATAACGTAGGAGGAAATGAACGCCTGGACCGTGCCGGCGCAGTACGAGGAAAACATCAGTGACAACGCGCCCACCTGGAGGCAGGCAACAACAAGCAGGAAGATGCCGGAGCACAGATAGTCCGTTGAGATGCCCCCAAGAGAGTAGGCGATGGCCAGAATCGGGAGGGAAAGAAGAAGGAACGTGAACATCGGTATCAGGTGCCCGAGGTACTTCTGTAGTATGATTTCCCACGGACGAAGGGCCGTCAGAAACAGCAGTGACAGCGACTCCCGTTCTTTCTCATGCGTTAAAGCGCTTGACATCGTGGCGGGGACAAAGACGAATATGCCGATGAACTGCATTGTGACGATAAACTTGAACATGTCCTCTCCGTAACCCATCACGGCAGAAGGGCGCTGTCCTGTGACTGAGAGCCGGTCATAGAAGAAAAGCAGAAAGCACAAAAACAGCAGGCCTGCGTAAACAAACCGCACGATGTAAGTACGCTTTCGTGCTGCCTGCTCCAGCATCTCCTTTCTAAGCAGGGGAAGGTGCTGTCTGCGTGCAAACAGCTTCATGCTGTCTTTCCCTCGGTTAGTTTCATGAAGGCTGTCTCCATATCCATTGCCTCCGGTTGGAACATGTAAATGCGCGCGCCCAGAGCACGCAGCCTGTCCAGCAAGTCTTCGACCGGTAGGGTTTGCTCGTTGATCTGGAAGGCTAGTCGGTCAACGTGGTTCTCCACCGATACCACCCCGTCTATGGCTTTGGCCTTGGCCAAGAGCTCCTCTGTCAGATTGGAGATCTGGACATGGATCACGCGCATCAGGCCGAGCTGCGCGTAGATGTCCTCCAGGGAGCCCTCAGCCACCATTTGACCCGCTTCGATGATGCCTATCCGTGTGCAGATCTGGGCC
>Ga0315274_10001876_pt1 | contig 32239 bp, 22 predicted proteins | sample YL17G02_20_MG_FD_203700 | JGI IMG/M metagenome (GOLD analysis project Ga0315274, IMG submission 203700) | Sediment microbial communities from Yellowstone Lake, YNP, Wyoming, USA - YL17G02_20 | ecosystem: Environmental > Aquatic > Freshwater > Lake > Sediment | place: USA: Wyoming | collected...
TGTTCTAACAAATCTCGACGGTTCACCGGCTCCCAGAACTATTGCCTATTATGCCTATGATTGTTTACTGGGATTAGAACCAATTGATTGGAATAAGCGTGCCAAGTTTGAAATCGAGAAGGATAAGAAAGAACAGATGAAAGAAAGGCGGAAATCAGCTTTAGAACGGAAAAAAGGAACAAAGCTATCACATCCTATTAATGATTACATTGGTGAATTTGAGAATCCTGCTTATGGGAAAGTTTTAATAGAGAAGAAAAAAGATAAGTTATACTTAGTATTTCATAAAATTTCTTATTTGTTGAAACATTATCACTATGATATGTTTGAGTTTACAGACCCGCTCTCGGACACAAGAAGAAAGGTTTCATTTCAGATAAGTCTCAAAGGCGACATAAAAAGTTTATCAGTGAATTTCGAACCGGCTGCGGAACTGATTGTATTTGAAATGAAAAAAAGTGAAAAGAAATAAATTTGGAGAAATGCCTGGGGCGGGACTTGAACCCGCATCCGACTTCTCGGGCCACCCCCTCAAGATGGTGTGTCTACCAGTTCCACCACCCAGGCATATTTTTCGAAGAGAAATTTTAACTTTGTTTTCGAGTAATAGAATTAATTTAAGATGTGCTTGAAAATCAAGTATTTTTTCTGCCTTTACATTTATTGTTTAGGCAAAGAAATAGTAACTGTGGTTCCTTTATTCAGGATGCTTTTGATATTCAGAGTTCCGTTATGTTTCTCAATAATTTTTTTAACGATGTTCATACCAAGACCTGTCCCAGGGATGCGTGATGCTTTTGCATTCGTCGCCCTATAGAATTCAGAAAATATTTTCGGAATCTCATTTTCCGGTATGCCAATTCCCTCATCACTCACAACTATATCGAGATTTTGATTATTATCTCGGCATAAAATTCTTACAGTTTTATTTGGAGTAGAATATTTGATGGCATTATGAATGATATTACATAATGCGGTGTATAAATTATCTTCTTCTCCAGAGATAATTGGATTATCGCTTTCGAGATTTTTTTCAACAGTGATATGTTTGCCTTGTATTTGAATTGAGGAATTATCAAGACATCGTCGGATAATGTCCCATATATCTACAGCAGTTATTTGTATTTCTAAAGAGGGGGATTCGAGTTTAGCTAACTCAAGTAAGTCATTTAAAATTTGAACAATTTCTTCAGAGCGAATAATAGCTTTATCTACGATATCTTTTTCTTTTGCTGATACCTCACCCAGATAACCTTCCTGAATCAGGGATAAATAACTGTGAATGGCGACCACAGGTGATTTGAGTTCATGTTGAATCAGCCGCATAAAATTGGATTTTTCCTCATCAGTTTGCAGAAGTAATTTATTTTTCTCTTCGAGATCTGAGGCAACTTCACCAAGTCTATCTTCACGTTGACGCAAAGTTTTTACAATAGATGCAGTCATATAGACTGTAAGGTAGAGTGCGGAGGTCATAGCTACAGCGACACTACTGGCAAAAAGGGGAATGTTGTATAATTCAATATCGAGTAATCCTTCTAAATGATAATGAGGCATTATACCCGAATATTCGCCAATAATTATAATATTAATAAGTAGAGCAGCAAGCGAAGCCTGAAGGTAAGCGAAAGCGCCTCCTAATAGAATACTTGCAATTGACATATGAAAAACTGCGTAAATGAGAAATGGGTTTTCAATTCCTCCAGAAAAATGAATCAGTAATACAAGGAAAAATAAATCAAGGGCGATTTGAAGATTCGCTAATAATCTGAGGGTACGAATATTGGGATAAGGTTCCTTAACTATGACTGTAGAATAGTAGTAGAAAAGGGTATTGTATATAAAAATAATTAATGAGATTATTCCTAATTCGGTATGTCTGATTGTAATGTTAAAAATTTCTTCGGCAACAAAAATAACGGTCACAATTCCACAAATGGCGAACCAGCGAAGATGAATAAGCCATCTGAAGCGTATAAGAAGTTCTTGTTCGCTTAATGAAAGCCTTTGTATCTTATTTTTAACAGGAGCGTTCATTATAAATTTTAATAATCCTTATTCTCATTTTTTTGAGCAGAATTGTTGAACACCGTTTAACGATGAAGATTTTTATCTAATGCTATTAGAGAAATTGCAAGTAAATTTCTGTGGATTTATAAGAGCGTTTATAGTTTCTCATTAATTAATTCTAGGAACAGACTACGAAATTCTTCTGAAATTATAGATTAGGAGATTATGAAATTGAAGTATTGAAGTTAAAATTTATCGCCGCTAAGTGTGATGAAAAGATTAATACCAAATCCACCTAATATGAGAATAATCGCACCCCAAAAAGCCGTAAATGTATTAAGTTGAGGTTGGTCTACTAAAGTTATAATAGGATTCATCAGAACAAATGATATAACTCCTATCAGGACAAAGAAACGAAGAACTATTCTACGAGAGAATGTCATAAGTAATAATATAAATCCTGCTAAAATGGCATATTCTGTTCCACCATATCCCCATTTGATATAATAGTTATTCGGGATATAGTTTTGAATAAAGGTCAATGCTTCGATTCCATATTTTGGGAGAACTTTTGCTGATGAGGTCAAAAGAACTGCGACACTGAAAATAAAACAAATAATTCTAAAGATGGTATCTAAATGTGCAATATTTTTTACAAAGGTAAATCGAGACTTAGGTCTTGCTTCTTCAATAGGAACTTCTTTAGGGACTTGTTTAATAAGTCCTTTTTTGATGATGCGTTCAGCTTCAACTTCGGCTTGATGCTCTGCTTCTTTTTCGCTAACACCTTGTGCCTTAAGTCGTCGAGCTTCTGCCTTGGCGAATTGTCTTTTTTCACGAGCTTCTTTGCGAGCTTCTTCGATTCCTTCGAGCCAGCGTGAAATGGGGTCGCGCCACACTGCGAATTTTTTACGTGTTTTCACTTTATCCATTGTTGCCCATTTTCCGCGAGTTATAATCATATTTTCATAACCGAAAAATTCCTCAAAGAATTCTTCCCAGTTTTTTCCACTAAAACGACAGACAAAATCGTGAAGTGCTTCTTCAGAAACACCGCGAAGTCGTAATTCTTTAAGCATTTGCTGAACCGCTTCAATTGAACCCTGCCGTTCAGCACGCAGGAGTTTAAGTATAGAAATTTGATAAGCAATAGTAAGAGCAATAGCTATGAATGCAAAGAAGATCCAATAGAATATCCAACCTAATAAGTGAAGAGCGGCAATAGCAACCAAAATGCCGCCTGATAAGGCGAACCAATTTTTCAAGGGCATACCAAAGAAAACACTTCGTGCTCGTCTGAAAATATAATCTTTGGTTAAGAAACCATTTATGATAAAATTGGAAAGGAGTGTTATTAAGAGAAGCCCCAGAAAACCACCCATAAGAGCAAAATTACCACCAAATAAGGCGAGGAGAATCAAGAATGGCATAAGAGAGAAGAAAACAAGGTTAGCCAATTTTAATTTTTTTATAGATGGAACAGCGTAATAATTTTTTTGCTCATTTTCAAGAATAGCCAAATGATGTTCTCTTGGTGTATAAACTCCTTTTTCACTTTCGACGCCGAGATAAGCTTCGAGATCCTTTATCACCTCAGATAGACTGGGGTAGCGGTCTTTGGGATTTTTTTCTAACATCCGTTCAATTATTTTGCTAAAGGCTGGAGGAACCCCACGAACGTGGACATCAAGCGGAGTGAGTGGTTCATTCAAATGCTTGCTAATAAGTTCAAAAACTGTGGTTCCGCTGTATGGTGCTTTACCTGCACACATATAATAGAGTGTGCATCCCAGAGAATATTGGTCAGCACGTTCATCAACTGTCGCGGCATTCCTGGCTTGTTCAGGGGACATATACGCAGGGGTTCCCATAGCAATATTGTCCATTGTCAAATCAACACTGGCTTTTTGTTGAAGTGCAACATCCTTTTGGCTAACAGCTTTCTTGGGTGATGTAATATCTTTTCGCCATTTAGCGAGACCCATATCAGCAATTTTGACAATACCATGTTCATTCAGCATTAAGTTATCAGGTTTAATATCTCGGTGAATAATTCCCCGTTCATGCGAGTACTTAAGTCCGCGTGCCGCCTGAAGAACATAACCAGCTGCATCATCTATTTGTAAACGTCCTTCCTTTCGGATTATATCACCAATATTTTTCCCGATAACATATTCCATACTAATGTAGTAAATATCGCCAACATTCCCTACATCATAGACCTGAATGATATTATGGTGATTCAATTGGGCGGCGCTGAGTGCTTCACGCGTAAATCGGGCTATTAAATTCGGATCACGAGAAAGCCGAGCAGGAAGAACTTTAAGAGCTACTTTGCGGTCGAGAGAAACTTGATGCGCTAAAAAGACGGCACCCATTCCACCCATTCCTAACAATTGTTCAATTCGATATCCTTCAATATTTTTCCCAATTAGTTGCTGTAGTTCAGTGGGTATTTTGCTGTCAGATGGAGAAGGAGAAACAGAAGGAAGGGTGTGTAAATCTTGTAAGACTTTGGTTTTATCAATCGTTTGAGTTGGTTGTTTTGTGGGAGTCTCAGGTAATTTTCGAGTTGCATCAGGGGAGACAATCCTTTGTTTGGATTGAGGTATTCCAAGTATTTTTGTTTTCTCAACGGGACGGCTGGCGGTGGGAGGGGTGGGCTCAGCTTTTCCTTTTTGAGCCAATACAAGAGGAACGATTGAAAAACATTCGGGACATAACACAACCTGTTGACCGACATCAACTTTCTCTTCCCACTGATGCTTGCATTTATTGCATATAAGATTCATAATAATTCAATTTCAAAAGGATTGTTTTCAATTCTATAGTCCCAATAAATAAACATTTATTTTATCACATAATGCGGTTTTGAAAGTCAAGTTTTAAACTGTGTATTTCACACAATATAACGTAATGGAATAAATAGTTAAAATAGAATATTCCCCTTTTTAATTGACAATACATTAAATCTTATAATTTTATTTATATTTTCTTAATGGAATGTGATATACTATTATCTATTCAATTGTGAAAACATCTTAATATCAAGAAATTCCATTTTACAAAAGATGGGAGACTATTATGTCAATTCTATTTAAAAGAAATGAATCATTATTCGTAATTATAATTATGATTCTCTTTTCTACAGTGATTGCATTTTCTATGGAGCCTCCTCATCTCGGAGAGATAGAAAAGTATAAAAAGGATGGGTCACTATCAATTATATGTGGAGTGCGGTAGCTTGCTACCGCCTTATCTGGTGAGACCTTAGTCTCGCTTATTTGTAGGGAACAGTCGCGACCGTTCCCTACAGCTCATATCTTCTCATCTATGTAGAGACGCAATGCATTGCGTCTCTACTTTGAGTTCATTCTTGACAGAAGAAAATTATATATTGATATTATCAATATTCATCATTAGTGGGAATCAAAAACACATTTATTTCTCGAAGAAATTTTATGAATTCAAAACCACCTTTACTTCAAATGAAAAACATTTCTAAATCTTTCTTTGGAACGGTTGCATTGTCAGGTGTGAATTTTGAATTACAAACAGGAGAGGTTCACATTCTTGCCGGAGAGAATGGCGCTGGTAAAAGCACACTAATTAAAATCCTTTGTGGAGTCCACACTGAATACGATGGAACTATAGAATTGGAGGGGAACACGGTCAGATTTTCATCGCCACAGGATGCCACTTCTTATGGAATTACGGCTATTCATCAGGAGTTGTCTCTTGTTCCTTCAATGAATGTTGCCGACAATATTTTTCTGGGACGTGAACGAGTTGGAGGTTTTGGCTTAGTTGATTTTTCATCTCAGGAATCTGCTTGTTGTGACGTCCTTGATAAATTAGGAGTCGATGTGGATATACGGAGAAATATTGAAGAATATCCTATTTCACTTCAACAAATGATTGAAATCGCTAAAGCACTTATGATTGATGCAAAAATAATTGTTATGGATGAACCCACAAGCGCATTGACCGAACCAGAGGTAGTAAGATTATTTAACACTATAATTAATCTGAAAGCTCAGGGACGTTCAATAATTTACATCACTCATAAAATGGAGGAAATCTACAGGATTGGTAATAGAATTACGGTGTTGCGTGATGGACACTACATTGGTACTGCTTCAACGTCTGAATTATCGCGGCAGGAATTGATTCGCTGGATGGTTGGACGTGATGTTAGCAATCAGTTCCCAAATCGTGTGGAGAATGTTGGAGATATAAGATTGCGAGTTGAGCATTTTGCTCTTCCTGATGCCTCAAGACAACGTATGCTTGTCGATGATGTTTCCTTTTCTGTAAAAAGTGGTGAAATTCTTGGCATTGCTGGTTTACAAGGTTCTGGAGCAAGCGAATTGCTCAATGGTATTTTTGGAAGTTTTGGGAATATTCCTGAGGGGAAAATTTTTCTTGAAGATGAACTTTTTGAAGTGATTTCACCAAGACATTCTATTAATCAGGGAATTGCTCTATTAACTAATGACCGCAAGACTTCAGGACTTGTATTGGGAATGACTATACCGGAAAATATCACGCTTGCATCAGTTCCACGTTATTCGCCTTCTTATTGGTTGCAAAAGAGATGGGAAATTAATTGTGCTGAGCAACATCAAAAGGAGCTGAACATCAAAGCCGCAAGATTGAGTATGGAAGTCTCAGAACTTTCGGGAGGCAATCAACAAAAGGTTGTCCTTGCTAAGTGCATTGAGACAGAACCGAAGGTTTTATTACTTGATGAACCAACACGAGGAATTGATGTTGCATCTAAACATGAAATCTATGAATTGATGAATAAATGGACAAGTAATGGCTGTGCCATTGTGTTAATAACTTCGGAGATGCCTGAGCTTCTCGCCTTGAGCGACCGAATTATTGTTATGCATCGAGGACGAATCACGGCAGAATTTGAACGTAACGAAGCCACTCAGGAAAAGATTTTGCATTTTGCTATGGGGCTAAAGGAAGAAAGTATTTAAAATGATGGATTCATCAAAAGATAAGGTTTCAATTTTTAAACAGGTTTTCCAATACCCAATTGTCCGAGCAACCCTTTCATTGTTAGTTATTTTTTTGCTTGGTGTTCTTTTTAATGGTGATGGGGCGTTCTACAAATGGACAACTCATCGTGATATGTTAAGACAATCTTCAACCTATGGAATTCTTGCCTGTGGTATGACACTTGTAATCATCACCGCAGGGATAGATTTGTCTGTTGGTAGTATTCTTGGATTAATCGCTGTTTTGTTTGCCATATTAAGTATTCATAAGGAATTAACCCCCTGGTTATCAATTCCAGCCTGTATGGTAGTAGGTGCATTTCTGGGGATTATATCAGGGATTTGGATTGCCAATTTCCGAATTCAACCTTTTATAGCAACATTGGCAATGATGGTATTTGCACGTGGAGTGGCAAAGTTCATATCAGGCGGAATGAAAATTGCCACATCCATTCAACAATCAGACGGAACTTACATTTACAAAGCTGAACCACCAATTTTTGAATTTATTGATTCAAGAATTTTCGGAGGTAATATCGCCGTAGTAACGTTGATTTTTCTTTTTTGCCTTATTATTTCGTGGGTTTTATTAGCGAAGTTACGAGCAGGGAGATATTTATATGCAGTGGGAGGAAATGAAGAAGCAGCGAGGCTTTCAGGTGTGCCTGTGAAACTCACGAAAATTCTCGCTTATGGGATGTGTGGATTTTTTTCGGCGATTGCAGGAATCTGTCAGGCAGCACAGGAATATCAAGGAGACCCAGAGGCGGGGACAGCTTATGAATTGTCTGCGATTGCAATCGTGGTTATCGGTGGCACAAGTCTGATAGGAGGACGAGGTGGAATTATTCTAACACTTCTTGGTACTCTAACGATTGGTTATCTTGAAAAAATATTGAGCATTAATGCAGTCGGAGAAGCCAGCCGTTTGATGCTTACAGGATTAATTATCGTGTCCGCAGTTCTCTTACAAAGAAGGAGAAAGTGAAATTTTATATATATTAAGTGATTGTTTAAAAAGCCTTAAAAGCGGGATTGCTTCGTCACAGCCGTTCCTCGCAATGACACTCTTCGTTTCCTCTCCCCTTGCGGGAGAGGATAAAGGAGAGGGGTATGTGTCATTGCGAACAGTCTTATCGTGAAGCAATCTCGCAGTTAAGACAAAATATGAGTTTTTAAACAGTCACATATTAAGTATACTAAAAAATGTTGATAAGTTGGTCTATTTTAAATTATATAACTTAGTTTTTATTTATAGATAAATAAGAAAGGAGAAAAATCAGTGAAGAGTTACAAGTGTATCGGTTTTGTTTTATTATTTGCTGTTTTTATGTTAGTAAATATTTGTTTTTGTGCTGACAAGAAGGGCACTCCTGAGAATCCATGGATTATTGGAATGAGTCAATGCAATTTGGGTGAGCCGTGGCGTGTTCAGATGAATGCGGATGTTAAAATCAACGCTGATAAGTATAATTTCCTTAAGGTTATTTACAAAGATGCTCAGAATGATACTCTCAAACAACGTGCCCACATCGAAGAATTCATCAGTCAGGGTGTTGATTTACTTATCGTCAGTCCGAAAGAAGCAGCACCTTTAACACCTCCCATTAGTAGAGCTTATAAAAGTGGTATCCCTGTCATTGTCCTTGATAGGAGAGTGGTTGGCGAAGATTATACCTGTTTCATCGGGGCTGATAATAAGAAAATTGGTGAATCAGCAGGCAAATGGATTGCAAAAAAATTGAATGGAAAAGGAAACGTTGTTGAATTAAAAGGATTGATGACAAGCACGCCAGGACAGGACCGTAACAGTGGTTTTCGTAAAGGAATTGAGGGAACGGATATTAAAGTTGTATTTGAAGCTGATATGAAATGGTTGGAACCGAATGCTCGTAAGGAGATGGAATCAGCACTTGCGAGATTCGATAAGATTGATCTTGTTTATGGACACAATGACCCTGCAGCTCACGGAGCATATTTGGCGGCAAAAGCAGCTGGTCGTGAGAAAGATATTATTTTTGTTGGGATTGATGGATTACCTCAGGAAGGGCAAGCTTATGTGAAGCAAGGAATTCTTCAAGCCTGTTTTGAATATCCCAATGGTGGGAAAGAAGCGATTGAAACGGCGATAAAAATTCTCAATGGCGGAAAAGTTCCGAAGGAAATAACTCTGGAATCAAGAGTCTTCACACCTGAAAATATTGATAAGGGTGGAGAATGGTTGAAGGCAGAGAAATAAACCACAGATGAACCCCGTTAGATGTTTACTATCTAACGGGGTGAACACAGATTTCCTTGTAGGGAACGGTCGCGACCGTTCCCTACAACAATTCCCCGCATAATATGAATATGGGTTTGTTATTCGGTGAATGATACATTATAAAAATTTCCGATTTTTATAGGTTATCCACATCATTCACTGATAAATTTCTTCCATAATTTTTCCATTGATTTATTTAGCATTTGTGATTTAAAAATGTTGTCATTTTCATATCATAAATAAGGAGAATTGAAAATATGAGGTTAATCATATTATTTCAGAATAGAATTAAAGTTATAGCGAGATTAGTTTTAACTCTTTTCTTTATCATAATAATACAATTAAATATTTTCTCTCAAGTAACAGAAGAATGGGTAGCAAGATATAACGGTCCTGGAAATTATTATGATAGCGTAAATGCGATAGCTTTAGATATTTCAGGGAACGTATATGTAACAGGAAAGAGCTATGGTTCAGGAACTGATTATGATTATGCGACGGTAAAATATAATAGTTCAGGAGCAGAACAATGGGTAGCAAGATACAACGGCCCGGGAAATTCTGTTGATGAGGCAAATGTAATAACTACAGATAGTTCGGGCAATGTATATGTAACAGGAGAAAGCTATGATTCAGGAACTTCTTATGATTATGCGACTATAAAGTATAATAGTTCAGGGGTAGAACAATGGGTGGCAAGATATAATGGTCCGGGAAATTATCCTAGTGATTATGCATATGCGATAGTTTTGGATATTTCAGGGAACATATATGTAACAGGAGAGAGCTATGGTTCAGGAACTTCTTGGGATTATGCTACGATAAAGTATGATATTGCAGGAATAGAGCAATGGGTTGTTAGATACAACGGTCCAGGAAACGGTTATGATAGCGCAGGTGACATAGCTTTAGATGATTCAGGGAATGTATATGTAACGGGATTGAGCGAGAGTTCAGTGACTTCTAGAGATTATGCTACGATAAAATATAATAGTTCAGGGAGTCAGCAATGGGTCGTAAGGTATAATGGTCCGGGAAATGGTTATGATGAGGCAGATGATATAACTTTAGATAATTTGGGAAATGTCTATGTAACTGGAGATAGTGCAGGTTCAGGGAGTTGGCCTGATTATTATGATTATGCTACGATAAAGTATAATAGTTCAGGGAGTCAGCAATGGGTTGCAAGATATAATGGCACCGGAAATGATACTGATTATGTATATGCAATGGCATTAGATAGTTCAGGGAATGTATATGTTACAGGAGATAGCGATGGTTCGGGAACTTTAAGTGATTATGCTACGATAAAGTATAATAGTTCAGGGAGTCAACAATGGGTCGCAAGATATAATGGCACCGGAAATAAGTCGGATTGGGCGGAAGCGATTGCTATAGATAGTTCGGGGAATGTATATGTAACAGGATCTATCGATGGTGCAGGAACTTCTCAGGATTATGCGACTATAAAGTATAATAGTTCAGGTGTTCAGCAATGGGTGGCAAGATATATCGGTCCGGGAAATGATTTTGATAGGGCAACTGCGATAGCGTTAGATAGTTGGGGGAATGTATATGTATCAGGAAATAGTTATATTTCAGGGTTTTATTCTGATTATGCGACGATAAAATATTCACAAGGAACGTCAGTTAGAGATTGGTCTCTATATTAATTCAATATAAAATTAAAAACTGAAAACTGATAATTCAAAATGAATACGTAACCGATTCTATGGTATATCAATTAAGTTTAATATCTACTATCATACTTGTCTCATAGACTAAACAGCTTATCTTTACTGATACAATTACGGTGATTATACATATTATAGACGGTCTATATAGATTATCTATACTTATCTCTTAGGAATCAGCCTCGGCATCTTTCTGTAACCTAATAGTGTTTACTATAGCCTAAAAGCCGTTTAGTATGGATGGTAACATAATGATTAATAGTAATATAAGTCTATCTTATTGGAAAGATAGAAGACATAGCTGAGATATAAGGGGTATCCCCTTAGGATAGGGGGGGAGGGAGGGGGTAGAAATTTTGGATGAATTTATAGTTATAAACAGTTGTTAAATAAAGAGTTATCTAAAAATGGCTAAAGAAGAAAAAATTCTGTCTCATATCAGGATTTTTATCCCCAGGTTTGATATGCATCTGGACATTCAGGTAAGTATAAAATGAAACCACGGATACACACAGATAAACACAGTTTTTTTATTGAAGCTTATGAAAGTAAAGACTACTGAACAATTGTTAGAAACTATTTAAGGACGAGATTTCCACGCTCACTTCGTTCGCTCGCAATGACACACCAGGAGTGTCATTCTGAGCCGAAGTCCTGAACGAAGTGAAGGAGCAGCGAAGAATCTCGTATTGCATTTATCCTTGTAGGAAAACCAGTTATGACTCACCTAAACATCGAAATCAAAGCCCGTTGCGATAGTCCTGATGAGGTTCGGAAAGTGCTGATAGAACGAAATGCAATTTTTAAGGGAACTGATATTCAAATCGACACATATTTTAATTGTTTGAATGGGCGACTAAAACTTCGCGAAGGGAATATTGAATATGCCCTTATATACTACAATCGTGAAGATACAGCAAGTCCGAAAAAAGCTATTGTAAGTCTTTATCATCCTGAACGCAACTCGTCATTAAAAGAAATCCTAACAAATGCTTTGGGTGTTCTTGTTGTTGTAAAGAAGAAAAGAGAAATTTACTTTATCGACAATATCAAATTTCATATTGATAATGTAGAAAATCTTGGCTCATTCATCGAAATCGAAGCCATTGATACGAGTGGCACAATCGGGGAAGAAAAACTCAGACAACAATGCGAAGAATATATTAAACTCTTCAACATTCAACCTTCTGATTTAATCCATTGCTCTTATAGCGATATGCTTTTAAAGAATGAACTGTAAATATCACACAACAATTTTTAATCATCACGCAGAGTAAACCGAGAGAGAATAATATTATTATTAGAAGTTTTTGAATTTGTGAAGATTCAGGGAATTAGTATTTAATTGTTCTATATTCTTCGTGTCCTCTGTGGTTATATTAAACAAAAATTTCATACATAATTTTTTGGTTGCATAATTCTAATGAAAATATCATCTTTCTATGAGTTTATTTTAATCAAAAACAAAAGGATAAAAAATGAAATCAAATAAAGTAGAATCCAAAAATATGAATCGTTTCAATAAACAATCTTCCCCACAAAAAAGATTGAGCCAATCCTATAAAAATCCCTCATTACCTATTGAGAAAAAGGTGAAAGACTTACTCTCAAAAATGACTTTGAAAGAAAAAATTGACCAGCTCAGCGCTTTCTTTTTCATCGATTCTGCTGAAACCTGGGAAAAGTATTTTAATTTGTCAATCGAGGGGAAAGTAAAATTCATACAATCCATTTCAATAAAATCTCTTATGAAAAAGAAAGCCTGGGGACAGTTCTGCACAATCTTAAGAGATTTACCTCCAAAAGTAGCAGCGGAAAAAGCAAATGAAATTCAGAAACTTGCCGTTGAGAAAACACGCTTGGGAATCCCTGTAATTATCCACGATGAAGGTTTGCATGGCTTACTTGCGAACGGTGCAACGAGTTTCCCTCAATCAATCGCAATCGCAAGTAGCTGGGATCCTGAATTGTTAAAAAAGGCTGCCACAATTATCGGTAAAGAGTCACGAGCAAGAGGAATCACTCAACTCCTAAGTCCAACGATAAATATTGCTCGCGATGTTCGATGTGGAAGAACTGAAGAAACATACGGAGAAGATCCTTACCTGACCTCGCGAATGGCAGTAGCTTTTATTCGTGGACTCCAAAGTCAGGGTGTTGTTGCCACTCCAAAACATTATGCGGCGAATTTCGTCGGTAATGGTGGCAGAGATAGTAATGAGATTCATTTCTCCAAACGAATCTTGAGAGAGATATATTTCCCTGCTTTTCAAGCGGCAATAAAAGAAGCGGGTGCTTTATCAATTATGTCTGCTTATAACTCTTATGATGGAACTCCTTGTACTTGCGATAAATGGCTTCTGATGGATGTCTTAAGAGATGAGTGGAAATTCAAAGGATTTGTCGTCTCTGATTATGGTTCGGTGATGGGGATTTATTCTCTGCATAATGTTGCTGCTACAAAAGGAGAAGCTGGTATAAAAGCCATAGAAGCAGGTCTGGATATAGAATTACCGTCACCTGAATGTTTCGATGCGGGTTTAATGAAAGCTGTAAAAAGTGGAAGACTTTCTATTAAAGCGATAGATAGAGCGGTGAGTTGCCTTCTGAAAGTAAAGTTTCTCTTAGGATTATTTGAAAATCCTTACGTTAATCCGGAAAAAGCTATTAAAATCACTAACACTCCTGAACACCGTAAAGTCGCTCTGGAAATGGCTCACAAGTCCATCGTTTTATTGAAAAATAATAAGAAGCTCCTTCCTCTAAATAAAAAAATAAAATCAATCGCTATTATTGGACCAAATGCGGATGAAATCAGACTCGGTGGATATAGCTGGTATCCCTACACTAAAGATGTAGTAATCACGCCCCTTCAAGGAATCAAAAATAAAGTCGGGGGGAAAACCAAAGTCTTATTCGCTGAAGGATGTAAGGTTCTTGGAAAATCAAAAGATGGTTTTAAAAAGGCAATTCAGATTGCAAAGAAAAGCGATGTGGCGATTTTGTTTATGGGTAACTTCACTGAATCAGAAGGAGAAGCTAAAGACCGCGCCAATCTCAATTTGCCCGGTGTTCAAAAAGAATTAATCAAAACTATTGCTAAAACTGGCGTCCCGACAATTGTTGTCCTTATCAGTGGAAGCGCTGTCACTATGCTGAAATGGATAAACAATGTTTCTGCAGTTGTAGAAGCCTGGTATCCGGGTGAAGAAGGTGGCAATGCCATCGCTGATGTCTTATTTGGTGATTATAATCCGAGTGGCAAATTGCCTATCACATTCCCACAACACGTTGGACAACTCCCTCTCTATTACAATCCCAAACCCACTGGAAGAGGATATGATTATACCGATATGACTGGAAAACCACTCTTCCCATTCGGTTATGGTCTTAGTTATACGACCTTTGAATATAGCAATCTGAAAATTTCACCAAAGACAATAAACAAAAAAGGAATTGTTGATATTATTTTTGATATAAAAAACACAGGGAAATACAAAGGGGATGAAGTTGTGCAGTTATATGTACGTGATGTTGTGGCAAGTATGACAAGACCTGTTAAAGAACTGAAAGGATTCAAGAGAATCACACTTGAACCAAAAGAGACAAAGAAAGTATCACTGATCCTAAAGGCAAAAGATTTGGGCTTCTACGATGAAAAAATGAAATATATCGTCGAGCCAGGCACCTTCGAAATCCTTATCGGAAGCTCATCTGAGGATATAAAACTCAAAGGAAATTTGATTATTAGAAATTAATTAAATTCGCGAAGATTCGCGAGATTAGCGGTTAAAATATTTCGTGTTTTTTCGTGTTCTTCGTGGTTATAAAAGATATTTCACGCAGAGACCGCAGAGTTCGCTGAGAAATATAAATAACAATTTAATTATTAGGAGTTTTTAAAATTCGTGAAGATTCGTGGTTTCTTTTTTTCTTCATGTTCTTTGTGGTTTCACATATTTGGTTTGTGGATTTGGGAGTGGGGTCCTCGGGACCGTAGTGGGATTTTAGCGTCAGCCTGCCTCTGAGGATTTGTAACGCGGCTTCTCTTCCATAATTCCGAGGAAGGTATTGAGAGAATTCGTCCCCGCCTGTGCCGTGAATGAACGCCGTTTCATAATCTTTTTATCAGGAGCAAGGAGAAAATAATAGGGCGTCACATCAATTCCATAAGCCTTAGAAATCTCTTCTGTCTTATCCCAGATAACCATTATTTCTGGACTATACTTTTCATAAATAGGGCGAATGGTATCAACTTCTTCACCTCGATTAATAATGATTACTTTTACACCCTTCTCCTTAAAGTTCTTTGTGATTTCCGCCAAGTTTAGAAGTTCCTCAATTGTGAAGGGACAGAATGTTTGAGCGAAGAAGAGAAGAGTTGCTTTTTCACCAAGTAAGGAATTGAGAGTAACATTTTCTCCTGATAAAGTTGTTCCAGAAAAATCAGGGGCAGTCGCACCTTCAAGAGGAATCAAATTAGAGAAATTCTTTTTTGTCTGACCCTGTTTTTCTGATAGAATTTCTTTTACGATATTATCGAGGTTTGTTTTATCGCAACCACCTTCGAATCGCAAGACCCCATCACCATCAAAAATATAAAGAGTTGGATAATAAAAGAAATCGAGCTGTGTTGCGATAGTTCTATCGTTATCAATGATTTGAGAAAACTTATGATTCCACTCCGTATCCATTTTCAAAGTTTCATTAGACAAAGGAACATCAAGGCGAATGATAGTAACTCCTGCAGGTTTAATGTTCACATATTCGTCCAGAACCGCTGTAGCCTTGCGAGTTCCTGGGCAATCATTTCTTCCTAAAAGCAAAAGTAAAACTTCTCCTTTATGAGAAGAAAGAATTTTTTTTAACTCACCAGAATATTCTTGCGAAGAATTTTGGATTTTTGCATTCTGTGAATAAATATTTATTGTTGTTAGGAATATACTGGTAATTAAACCGATGATAAGAATTGTTATTTTTATTATTGATTTCATATTTGAAATAATTTATTTTTATATAGGATTTTGTCAAATAAAAAGGTTTAATCACAAATAATACTTCAAAGATATTTTTCGCATAGACGCAAAGTTCGCAGAGAAATATATATAATATCATTATGATGTAATGATATACATAAATAGTGTTCAGGAGGTAGTAACAATTAATGCTACAATATCTCTGGTTCATACCACTGGGATTTGTCATCGGAGCGTTAGGAACAATCATAGGTGCTGGTGGCGGTTTTATATTGATGCCTATCCTCCTTTTGCTTTATCCAAGAGAAAGTCCTGAAATTCTTACAAGCATTTCGTTAGCAGTTGTATTCTTTAATGCCCTCTCAGGCTCACACGCTTATGCAAGAATGAAAAGGATTGATTATAAATCGGGTTTGTTATTTTCAGCTTTCACAATTCCGGGTGCAATTCTTGGTGCGATTAACGTAGCGTATGTTCCTCGTCGATCATTCAATATTATCTTCGGTATTTTGCTCATTATAGCATCGGTTTTTATTATATTACGTCCTAAAATCGAAAAGAAAAAAGATAAAGTTAATAGTAAATATTTTCTTAAAAGAAATATAGTTGATGTAAATGGAACTGTTCATATTTTCTCTTATAATCCCGTATTGGGTATAGTATTAAGTCTTTTTGTTGGGTATATTTCAAGCTTATTAGGAATCGGCGGCGGCATTATCCACGTTCCAGCATTGATTTATTTCTTGGATTTTCCTGTCCATATTGCTACCGCAACTTCACACTTCATTTTGGTTTTTACGGCTTTGACAGGGACTATTGTGCACATAATAGAAGGTTCATTTTCCCATGTTATTTATCAAACACTTTTTCTTGCTATTGGTGTGATTATCGGAGCACAACTCGGAGCAACAATTTCTAACAAGGTTAAAGGAGTCTGGATTATTCAAGGTTTAGCAGTAGCCCTTGCATTTGTCGGTATTCGTATCCTCATTATGGCTTTGTAAGGAATTAAAGATTATATCACGCAGAGACCGCAAAGTTCGCAGAGTTTACAGAGAAATAAAAATATTTGAAACCACGAATTAGATGAATTATCACTAATATAAAAAATATGCCGCAAAGGACACAGAGGTTACTGAGATCACAGAGTAAAAGATATTTTGTTTTTTAGATTCCTTTAATTATGACTTTTGAAATTAGTGAAATCCGTGGTTAGAAAGTTTCATAATTTTTGTTTCCTTTTGTTGCTAAATAATCTCTGTGTACTCTTTTTACTCTGCGTTCTCTGCGTGAAATAAAACCGACATTAAATCTTGACACTACCATTAAAAAATATTTATTCATCAATGTTCTTGATATTATTTGAATAACTTTTTTGAGTGATAGGAGATTTTTATGAAAGTTAAGTATTTAATAAGAATAAAAAACTGGATTTTAAACCTGCTTTTTCTATTCATAATCATTGGACTTGTATTTAATGCATCTGCTGCTATTCGTAAAGGTCCCTATCTGATTTATCCGGGGGATAATACAAAAATGATGGTGCTCTGGCAATTAGATGTAACTGAACCTTGCACTCTTGAATGGGGATTAGATACTTCATACTTACTGGGTGATATGCTTGTGACTGAATATGGAGCAGATCATCAATACCAATACACGATAAGCAGTCTGAATCCGGGAACTAAATATTATTATCGGGTGACGGAGAGTGGTGGTTCTCATATTGGCACTTTCCGCACAGCCCCATCAGCATCTGCTAAGAATGTGAAGTTTTTAGTCTATGGTGACACACGCTCTTATCCTGCAATCCACGATACCGTTAATGATGCTATGGTTTCCACTTATACTTCTGACCCTGAATATCAAACAATCCTTTTACATAGTGGAGATTGGGTAGCTACTGGTGATAATGAGGCGGATTGGACTACCCAATATTTTGGTCGAACATATTTAAATACACTTGAGATGCAAGCGAATCTACCAATCAATGGTTGTAAAGGGAATCATGAACAAACAGGCGCCTTGTTCCTTAAATATTTTCCTTATCCTTATGTATCGAACTTTTATTGGTCATTTGATTACGGTCCAACGCATATCACAGTTATTGACCAATACACAAGTTACAGTTTGGGCTCACCTCAATTGAATTGGATTACAAACGATATAAGCACAAATTCAAAGGAGTGGAAATTCCTGATATTTCACGAACCGGGTTGGTCTGCGGGTGGTGGACATCCCAACAATACCAGCGTTCAAACCCTCATCCAACCGTTATGTGAGCTTTATGGCGTAGATATTGTTTTTGCCGGGCATAATCATTACTACTGTAGATGCGAGGTCAATGATGTCCGACATTTAACTTGTGGTAGTGGTGGTGCACCACTCTACACACCAATCTTAAGTTACCCAAATGTTATTACAGCAATTTCAGCTTATCATTTTGGCAAAATTGACATTCAGGATAATGTGCTTACCTTTACTGCTGTGAAACCTGAAGGGACAATAATTGATGAGTTTCAGATTTTTCATCCAACTTCAGCCACTCTTTGGGAACTCTATTAGAAATTTCTGAAATACTACCATTTTGTAACTAAAAGCGAGATTGCTTCACGATAAGACTGTTCGCAATGACACCTTCTTGCCCTCTCCCATTGGGAGAGGGTTTAGGGTGAGGGTATGGGTGTCAGATTTTAAAACTTCTATGATCATAATTCCGTCTCAAGAAAGGGAATGCTTAAATGGACAGGCGAGTTTTAAGTAAAATTTTTTTATTATCAGTTTTCGAACTATTTTTATTGAGTGGATGCGTTGTGTTTAAACCTATGGAATTTCGCGAAAAAGATAAATTTGAAAAGGAATGGTATGCCATTCACCTCTTTGCCCCCTGGCATAATGAAATGCCAATGTTCAAGCGTGTCATCTCAGAGAAATTAGCCCCGATGGGAATCAATGTAATTATTATCGAGGTTAATTATAAATATGCCTATGAACTACATCCTGAACTTAGAGAACCTGGCAACTCATTAACTAAGGCGGATGTGAAAGAATTGGTTGAGCTTTGTAGGGAAAATAATATAAAACTCATTCCGTTATTCAACTGCTTGGGGCATCAATCCTGGGCGACAAACACATTCCCACTCCTTGTTAAATATCCGGAAATGGATGAAACACCAAATGTTCCCAAAGACAACAAGGATATATACTGCCGAAGCTGGTGTCTGCTACATCCCAAAACAAATGAAATTGTCTTTGCATTATTGAATGAATTAATTGACGCTTTTCAACCAGATGCATTTCACGTTGGGATGGATGAGGTCTTCTTAATAGCGAGTGAACAATGCTCACGTTGTAAAGGAAAAGACCCTGCTGAACTTTTCGCAAAGGCTGTGAATGATTATCACAAATTTTTAGTCGATGGAAAAAAATTAACGATGCTGATGTGGGGAGACCGATTAATTGATAGGAAACAATTTGATTATGGCAATGATTATGATTGTAGTGCGAATGGAACTGCTCCTGCCATTGATCTTATTCCAAAAGACATAATAATATGCGATTGGCATTACGATAAAAGAACAGAGTATCCATCTCTACGTTACTTTCAAGACAAAGGATTTCGAGCAATGCCTGCGACCTGGAGAGGTCTCGAGGCAACAAAGTCGTTTATAAAATATGCGAACAAAACAAGGACAAAAAAATTAGTAGGCTATTTATTCACCACCTGGGTAGGAGCTCAAGATATGTGTTCTGCTTTATTAGAAGAAGGAGACCAGTCCAAACTACCAGAAGAAGCCGTCCAGTCAACCAAAGCTCTGAATGAGGGAATGAAGATGTTGAAAGCAAAGAATAAATCATGAAATCGCTAATGTTATGGGGATTTAAAAATGAGAAATAGATTAAAAAATATGTTTTTGAAGTTCGACACACTAAGTTTTTTTTTAATAATATTTTTATGTCTTATTATTATAATAGACATTACCTGGTGTGAATCAGGGGATAATAATAAAACTCAAAATGATGTAATAAAATCCTCGAGAGAGAAAATCACTTCTGAAATAAAAACCATTTTTGATAATCAGATTTTTTATAACGTATTCGTTGGAATCCGTATTGAAAAGCTAAATGGTGAAATAATTTGCGATATTAATGGACATAAAAATTTTATTCCTGCATCGAATATGAAAATCTACACAACTGCTTCTGCAGCCGATCTTCTTGGTCCTGATTTCCAGTATGAAACACAACTTCTTGCTCTTGGGGAAATCTCTAAGGGTAAACTCAATGGCAATCTTTTGATTATAGGTTCAGGAGACCCATCGCTTGGCTCATGGCATATTCCTGAAGGTAATGATAGCAGTATCCTTTTTCATTCCTGGGTTGAAAAAATCAAGGCAAGGGGAATTAATAAAATAACTGGAGATATTATTGGAGATGGTCGAGTATTTACAGATGAATACTATTGTGGAGACTGGGATTTTGAAGACCTCCCTTATTGGTATGCGGCGGGAACAAGTGGTCTTGTGGTTGAAGAAAATTGTTTCAGATTCATCACAGCTCCAGGGAAAAATGTTGGCGACAAAGCTCTGATAAAACTTATCCCTGATACAAAATATGTTACTGTTGTGAATAATACAGAGACAGTTGCCTCTGGAGGACAAAGGACAGCCGATATCGTTTTTCGTGGAACTGACCAGAATATTGTTCATTTCGCCGGTACAATTCCAATTGATGAACAACCATTTCAACAACGTGGTTCCGTCTGGGACGGTGTTCTCTATACCGCATTTCTTTTCAAAGAAGCACTCGAAAAAGAAGGGATTAAAATTAAAGGTAATGCCATTAACATTCGTTCACTAAAAGACCTATCTGCAATAGACAATTGTCCTTCTAATAAACAAATTCTGATTGATTTACACAAATCGTCCCCTCTTAGCGAACTTATAAAAATAGTCAACAAGCAGAGTCACAATTTCTTTGCTGACCAGATTTTACGAACCATTGGGTCTAAAATTAAAAATGATGGAAGTTACAAAGGAGGCTCTAATGCAGTTCGTGAGTGGCTTAAAAAGATCGGAGTTCCTCAGACTGAAGCATTCTTAATGTTCGATGGCTCTGGTCTGGCAAGACGAAATAGTATCCAACCACAACAGACTTGCAGTCTACTTCGTTATGTCTATAACAAAGAATCAGTCAGAAAAGCATTTTATGATTCACTTGCCATCGCAGGAGTTAATGGGGACTTATCATATCGAATGAAAGAATCCCCATTAAAGGGGAATCTTCGGGCTAAAACAGGATTAATTGGTCAGGTGAGAAGTTTTTCTGGTTATGTTCAAGATGCTGATGGAGAAATGCTTGTTTTTAGTTTTATGATAAATCAGATGTTCATCGATTACACAGAAGTAGACAAATTCATCGACCTGGCCTGTGTACTTCTGGGAAATTATAGTGAAAAATCAAAGTAAAATTATTTTTGAATTAAACTCTTTGGCAAGGGAGACAACAATATTTCTATGGTATTTTAATCAATTAAACTTTTCTTATCTATTAAATATTTTGGACATTTTGCAAGCGACCTCGGATACGTCATATGGTTTTGCTAAGAAGCCAAATGCACCAATCTCCTCAAGGTGTTGAGAATCCCCATCCATTAAATACCCACTTGACACAAGAATTTTCACTTTCGGATTCATTGCACGAATTTCTTTCAAGACTTCATAACCCGACATCCGTGGCATCGATAGGTCAACAATCACGGCATCAATCTCCTCTCGTTTATTTCTGAAAATATTTAAACCCTCTTCCCCATCTGTCGCAATTAGAACTGTATAACCAAGATATTCTAACAATGATTTACCCAGATTAAGAACAATATCTTCATCATCAATAAGGAGAATTGTTTCTGTTCCGCCTGGAACTTCTTCTACACTTTCTGTTTTTACTATTTGTTGGTCTTCCTCAACTACAGCAGGAAGATAAAAATAAAAAGTTGAACCTTGACTCGGTTCGCTAAAAAATTCTATCCAGCCCTTATGTTGTTTAACTATTCCGTAAACAGTGGATAAGCCAAGTCCTGTTCCTTTCCCCGGCTCTTTGGTTGTAAAAAACGGTTCAAAGATATGCTTTTTACTCTCCTGGTCCATTCCAGTCCCTGTATCCGACACAGAGAAACGAACAAATTGCCCTGGTTTAGCGTCTATGTGTGTTTTACAATATTCATCGTCTATAACCACATTTTTTACTTCCAATGTAATCTTCGAAACAGGAACCTTACCAGATTTTTTTGCTTGTTCTAATGCATCCCGTGCATTAACACAGAGATTAAGGAGAACTTGATGGATTTGAACCTCATCTGCGCAAATAGGTAATAAATTTTCTTCCCGATAAGCTTCAATGTCTATAGAGCGGTCAAAAGTTTTCCTAATAACATTGGAAACCTCATCAATTATAATATTTACATCAACTGTTTGTGGAACAAAGTGAGTTTTACGCCCTATGGTTAACAGTTGCTTAACGAGGTCTGTCGCATGTCTACTTGCTTTCTCAGCTTCCTTCAACAGAGGTTTTATTTGACTAAGATCATCGAGGTATTGAGCCAAATTAAGATTCCCCAGAATACCAGTTAATAAGTTATTGAAATCATGAGCCACACCCGCCGCAAGTTGTCCCACAGCTTCCATTTTTTGAGATTGCCAGAGTTGTTCTGTAAGTTTTTCTTTCTCTAACTCTGAGAATTTCCGCTCTGTAATATCCATAAATGAACCCATCAGACAAATGGGGTTACCTGATTTATCCCTAACTAAATTCGCAGAGAGCTGAACGTCAAATAAGGAGCCATCCTTTCTTTTTGCAATCATTTCCCCTACCCAATTTCCCTTTATCTTCAGTTCGTCTATGACGTGTTTCGGGTCACTATGATCCTTCCAGAATTCTACACTATTTTTTCCCAGTAATTCCCCTTTATTCTCATATCCCCATATCTTAAGAAAAGAGTTATTTACATAAGTTAAGTAACCATCTAAGTTAGCTATTGCGATGGCATTGATAGAAGAAGCTATCGCATTATCCTTTACATTTAATTCTATTTCGGTAAGTTTTCGTTCGGTAATATCACGAATAATTGAAATTATCCCCATATTATTCCCGAAAGAATCATGGAAGGGTGAACTGTGTTGCTCCAAATAGTGCACTTCCCCTTGAGTATCCAGATAACGATATTCTAAGGTCTCTTTAGAATCATACTTCAAGACTCGTTCCCAATGGGATAAATACAACCGATGATCATCTGGATAAATCCCATCTTCCCATTTCACTTCTCTTTTAATGAATTGTTCAACTGGAAGATTAGTAATTTTCCTTATGGCAGGATTAACGCTTAAAAGGTTGCCGTTTATATCAAAAACAAGGATAGCATCACCCGCATTTTCTGTGACAAGACGATAATGTTCTTCGGATTTTCTAATCTGTTGATATATGGTATGACTCTGCAACAGGCGACCAGCTCTTTCAGCAACTAAAGCTAAAGTCCTTTCGCTCTCTAAGGTGAAGAACCCTGGTTCAGGATGACTTAAGTTCAAGACACCAATAATTTTGTCACGAAAACGAAGAGGGAAACACATTAGAGATTTGATTGTTACTGAATTTGTATTCAGCGAGACAAAATTCTTATCTTCTGTAATGTCATCAACTCGAATATGTTTACCTGTTTCTGCAACACTTCCAACAACTCCTTCCCCAACACGAAATCGTTTACCATGCCAAATTCCCGGACCGAATGACTTTCCCTGTTCTTCCATTGGACTACATACAGCTCGAAGTTCTAAATATTTATTTTCGTTATCTATAAGCATTAAGGAGCAATTTTCAGCGGAAAGTTCAGATGTTATAATTTCAACAAGGAGTTTACAAATTTCGTCTATGTCAAGTTCAGGGTCTTCAGTTTCATCAATCTTATTCAAGATAGACAGATCTCGAACCAGACGTTCGTAACGACGAGTCACCTCCTGTAATGCTTTAACATACGCTCCTGTTTTCGAGCTTTCATCAGGCAAATTCATCCTCTCCTGCCCCCTTCTTATAATAATTTGGTAGCGTCGCAATGTAGGGAACGGTCGCGACCGTTCCCTACGAGATAAATCCTGCGCTACAAATTAAGTGTGTAAAATTTTTACATATTGGTCCATATCTTCACGGTGAGTATTTAATTCCTCTATGATAACATCAATACTATTAATGTTCAAATTAAGTAAATCGATTAATTTGGGGTCAAAGGTATAATCTACATACTCTCCTGCATCCCCAAAATCTGCAGCTCGAGAGATATTATCAGAAAGAGCAACAATCGCTACTTCTAACTTATTTGGACCAATATATTGGTCTATTAAGTATATGTTTTTAATTACATCAATGATCGTATTTGGGAAGTGCCATTTTTCTGCAATCCACCCACCGATCTCTGTATGATTAGTATGCAGTTTCTCGATTTCCACATCTTTAAGAGGTCGATGAGATTCTTGAGCTGTTTTAACAATATCATAATATTGTTCTTTTAGCGTTAATGCAAGGACAAATTTCCCAATGTCGTGGAGTAAACCAGCGGTGAAACATCCATCAGTGGATTTAATACGAGGGCACTTTTTGGCAAGGATTTGGGATGCTTTAGCAGTTCCCAGAGAATGCATCCAGAAGTCTTTTGGATCTAATGCTAATTGCTTTTTGCGACTAAAAATATCAAAAACTGAAGTGGCTAATGCGAGGAGCTGAACGGAATCGAATCCGATAACAACAACTGCACGACGAATCGAATCCACCTCGGAGGGGAGACCATAAAATGCGGAATTTGCCATTCTTAAAACACGCGCAGAAATAGCGTGGTCACATTCAAGGATTGCGGTAAGGTCACTCGCTGTGGATTTCTCACTTTCTACCGTATAAAGAATTTTATTCATTATATCTGGAAGTGTTGGGAGTTCATCTACATCTAAAAGTTTTCTTAAAATCTCACGCTCAATCAAGATAGCCTCCCTACCTCTGTAAGAGGAATTACATTTTCATAATTCCTTTAAAACATCATAAGACATACACCTTTATTTAAAAAAATATTTTTATATGTAAAAATTAAAATAATAATACTAATTTTAATTAAAAGATGGTAAATTTAATTTTCTATGTGTATTATAAAAACCATTTATCCCAAAGCTATAAGAACAGAATTATTTTGCGAAGTCAAGGTAAAAATATTCAAATAACCTAAAAAAAACCAAAAAACCGAAAGAATTATGAATATATTTAACTACTTCTCCCAAAAACCAATATCCAAATTATTTCTATCGTCATAAAATCATAAGAACTTAATATATATTTATCTCTATATATTATTATTTTTTTCTATTATTTTATGTATGTAACTGCTAAATAAAAAAGGCGGTAAAGTAACCACCTTTTTTTAATAGAGATTTTTATGTGAACTACGATCTATTTAGTTTTTAATGCAACTTTATTTATCTCTCTTTTATATTATTTCAATTGAAGCATTGCATACTTACTTTCATTACCGACACGGTCAACTGCTGTTATAGCGGCTTTATCTGGACGTTCTTTCTCAGAAATTGAAATTATTAGGGGCTTATCTTTCTCAACTTGAATAACCTTGATATTCCACTTTCCATTCACCTGAGTGTAATAAACCCATTGGCGAATATCGTCATCAGCAGGGGCATTGACTGTAAATTTCACATTTCCCTCTTTATCAAAAACTACTTTTGCATCTGGTTTTGCAGGAGCCTTGTTATCCAACCAGGGACTTGCAGGAACAAGCGCAGGTTCAGCATATACCGCTTCTTTCATTTTTCCATTAATACCATCACGGTCTTCAAGGAACGGCTTCATACTGAAATGAACATTTCCGGTTGCACCTTTCTGTTCACGAGTTGCTTTCACCTGGTTTATTATTTCCTCTACAGAATATTTGCTGGTGTAATTCCCGGGCCAAATATTTCTTCCCTGTTTATTTTGTTCAACCCACCACTTTAATAATTCCTTATAAGGCTGTCCCTTAGAGTCAATTGCCCAATAAAGTTGAGGTGTGAAATAATCCACCCAACCATTCTCCAGCCACAATTTCGCATCCGCATAAAGTTCCGCATATTGGTCAAAACCAACGACACCCTCTGGGTTGCCAGGTCTCCAGATTCCAAAAGGACTGATTCCGACTTTAACCCAGGGCTTCTCTGCCTTTACTGTTTTATATAAGCGTTCCACAAATTTATTCACACTATCACGACGCCAATCGTCACGACTTAGTTTTCCACCAGACTCCTGGTATTTTTTCCAGCTTGGCTCATCAGGAAAATCCATTTCTTTCCCATTCGCATCATTCTCTTTATAGGGATAAAAATAATCATCCATATGAATACCATCAACATCATATCGCTTTACGACGTCCATCATAACGTTGATAGAATGGTCTTGAACTCCTGGTTCGCCTGGATCAAGCCACAGATGCTTGCCATATTCTTTTACAAGTTCAGGTTTTGTCTTACTTATATGGTCAGCAGAAATGGGTGACTTAGCAGATGGATGATGAGCACGATACGGATTAAACCAGGTGTGAACTTCTATGCCACGTTTATGCGCTTCTTCGATTAAAAATTCAAGTGGGTCATAATAAGGCTCGGGTGCCTTGCCCATCTCTCCTGTAAGAAATTCAGACCAGGGTTCAAAATTCGATTTATACAACGCATCACACATTGGGCGAACCTGAAAAACGATGGCATTTAGATTTAATTCCTTTGCTGTATCACAAATCTTAATTAGTTCTTCCTTTTGCTGATCAGTAGTCAAATCCTTCGAAGATGGAAAATCAATGTTAGCAACTGTTGCAACCCAAACAGCACGAAATTCACGGGATACTTTAGGCATATCCTGTTCCTCCCCTGTTGTAGAAATGACAAAAGCAAATAAGAAAAACAATAGTAACAACACTACCTTTTTTCTCATACTTTATCTCCTTTTGCTATAAAGTTACTGATGGCTCAGGATGAATATCCTGAACTATCAAAAAAAAACTATTAATAAACAGTTATCTTAGTTAAGTAATCCCTTGTCTTTTGTCAAGTTCTTTTAGGAAACGGATATGGGAATAATGCCCCGCTTTGTATGCAATTATGTGCCCTGTAATTGGTTTACCTAAAATGTATAAATCTCCTATAATATCCATTATTTTGTGCCTAATAACTTCATCATGCATCTCTTTGTTCGGATTAATATATTTATCTTCATCAATGACTAAAGCTGAGTCAAGATTTCCACCCTTGATTAATCCTTTGTTTAGTAACTCATCAATTTCTTTTTTAAATCCAAACGTTCTTGCAGGAGCAATTTCATTAATGTAATTTTGAGGAGTTACAATTATGGATTTTGATTGGATTCCTACAACCTTATCCTGAAAATCCACTATGTAAGTTACTCTGAAATGCTCATCAGGTAAACCGATTACAGCGGTGTCATTTTCAAAAAATATGGTGGGAGATGAAATTATGAAATAATTTCTTTTCTCACAAAGAGACTTTATTCCTGCATCCATAATTTTATCAACGAACTCAAGAGAATTCCCTTTTAATGCAGGTACTTCTTCGGAATCCAGGTCAATTAAGGCATTATCAATCTCCAGACCATTCAAAGCAGATAATAGGTGTTCCACAGAAGATATTTCAACACCCACCTTATTTTTCAGAACTGTTCTGCGTTTACTTTTTTCAAGGTTTACATTATTCAAGCAGACAGGTATTTCATTATTATTGTTCAAGTCAATTCGTTTGAAAATGATTCCGGTATTGGCAGGTGCAGGTTTGATTGTTAAATTACATTTTTTGCCTGAATGTAAACCCACATCGGAAAATGTGATGGATTTCTTTATCGTTTGTTGCATAATTATGTATGATGTAACACGGGATTTATTTCTTGTAGGGAACGCATATATGCGTTCCTTACTATGCGACATAAATGTCGCACCACAAATGTCGCATTACAATTTTGTTGCATAATTATTATTTTGAAGGTTCTTTGCTTAATTTTCCGTAATTCTTTCCTTCATCATAAATCTTATTAAGCCTATCAACGACTTCGTCTGTAACATCATAATCTTTTACACCATAAAGTACTATTGCTTTATCGACTATTAGACTGAATCCTTGTCTCTCCGCAATTTCAATAATGATCGCCTTCATATCCTCATAAAAGGGGTCAAGCAATTTATCGAAGTCATCATTCTTTCTCTGAAAGTCCGTTCTTATCTTATACAACATCTCATCAATTTGATATTTTAAATCATCTATTTCTTTTTGTTTAGAGGTAATCTCATCTTGTGATAAAACATTTTTTTGCTTCTTCAAATTGTCTGAAAGTTCTTGATACTTACCTTGTTTCTCCTTAATTGTGCCTTCCTGGTCGGTTAATTCTTTTTCATATTTCTTGTAAATTTCCTGCAAATATTTCGATTGTTTTGTGACCTTCTCTGCATCAATAAATCCTATTTTGAAATCCAGAGGCTTTTTCGTAGAAATGACATTAACTTTTGCCTTCTCTTTAGTTTCTTGTTTAGAAGGTTGTGAATATAAAATGTTAATAAACAACAAACTAACAATAATTGATAATAGAATTATAAATTTTACTTTAAAAAATCTCATAGCAGTGCCCTTTCTAATTCAAATTTTGAATGCAATATATTCGATGAGATTTGCGTAAGGCAAGGATAAAAATTGATAGCCACGAAAATACACTAAACAACATGAAATATTAACAAACTATGTTGTGTTCCCCTTCCCTAACCCTCCCCCCGTATATACCCCCACCCTTCCCTCCCCCGTTTATAGGGGGAGGGTTAGGGAGGGGGGGAAAGGGTGGGGGTGTGGTTGATATTATTTATTTTTGATGTCTTTATCAATTGTCCTTGCGGCGAGTTTCCCTGCGCCCATCGCTTCAATAACAGTTGCTGAACCCGTAACAATATCACCACCTGCATAGACCCATTTCTTTTTCGTCCTTAATTCCCCATCAATAATGATATGTCCTTTTTTATCCACTTCAATATCAGGTGTAGCCTTCGTCAGCAATGGATTCGCACCTGCTCCAATAGCTACAAGTACAGTATCAACCTCCATAATAAATTCAGAACCCTCAACAGGAATCGGTCTTCTTCTTCCAGAACTATCCGGTTCACCAAGCTCCATTTTCAAACATTCCATTGCCTTAACGTGCCCATTTCCATCATTGATGTATCTTATCGGAGTAGTAAGAAAATGAAATTTTACTCCTTCTTCCTCAGCATGATGAATTTCTTCAATTCTTGCAGGTGCCTCTTTGCGAGAACGACGATATACTAATAAAACTTCCTCAGCTCCGAGTCTTAAGGCACACCTTGCCGAATCCATCGCGGTATTCCCTGCACCAAGAACAGCCGCGCGTTTTATATCAAGAACAGGCGTATCATATTCACCAAACTTATACGCCTTCATCAAGTTTACCCTTGTCAAAAATTCGTTCGCCGAATAAATCCCTGCGAGATTTTCTCCGGGGATTCCCATAAATACCGGCAACCCTGCACCGGTTCCTATGAAAATTGCATCATATTCCTCTAAGAGTTCATCAATAGTTTTTATTTTACCAATGATATAATTAGTCTTAATCTCAGCTCCTAATTTTCTCAAATAATCTATCTCAATTCTCAGGATCTCTTTTGGTAATCTAAATTCTGGAATGCCATAGATTAAAACTCCCCCGGGCTGATGAAGTGCTTCAAAAACAGTTGCCTTATATCCCATCAATGCAAGGTCACCTGCGCAGGTTAATCCGGCTGGTCCTGAACCAACAATCGCAACTTTTTTTCCATTCCACTCTGGAATTTTCGGAATCTCAATAAGATTATGCTCTCGTTCATAATCAGCGACAAATCTCTCCAATCTCCCTATAGCGATAGGTTCAAACTTTTTCCCAAGAACACATTGCAGTTCACACTGAGTTTCCTGAGGACAAACTCTTCCACAAATTGCTGGCAGTGTGTTTGTCTCCTTAATTTTTCTGGCAGATTTAGCATATTTCCCATCTTTGATTAATTGAATAAAAGCAGGGATGTCTATTTCAACAGGACAACCACTAATGCATTTTGGTTTTTTACACATTATACATCGGGTTGCCTCTTCAATAGCCATTTCTTCGGTATAACCCAGAGGAACTTCATTAAAATTCTTTCTTCTCTTTTCGGGCAACTGCTCTGGCATTTTAACCTTTGGCTTTATCTCGACAGCCATTAATTACAGCTCCTTTCCTGAACAACATTCTGTTATGCTGATCCTGAAACGAGTTCAGGATGACATTACTTGTTTTAGCATCTCTTGTCATTATCATTAATGAGATTCTGAAACGAGTTCGGAATGACATAGTGTATCAACTATGCTCTTTTTCACTTATATAATTTTCCAATGCTCCCTTCTCTTTATCCTTATACATACCGAGTCTCATCATCAATTCATCATAATCCACAAGATGACCATCAAACTCTGGTCCATCCACACAGGCAAATTTCCTTTCTGCACCTAATGTTACTCTGCAACAACCACACATCCCTGTTCCATCAACCATTATCGGATTGAGACTAACCATTGTCTTGATTTGATATTTTTTTGTCAAAAGACTTACATACTTCATCATTATAACAGGACCTATCGCAAGAACAAGGTCAATCTTTTCTCCAGTATAAATAAGCTCCTGGAGAGCATCCGTAACAAGTCCCTTTTTACTATAGGAACCATCATCAGTTGTGACAATAATTTTATCACTCACTCTTTTTATATAATCTTCCATAATGAGCAAATCCTTATTCCGAGCCCCAAGAATAGAAATGATTTTGTTACCATAATTCTTTAAGGCTTCCGCAATTGGATAAACAGGGGCAATGCCAACTCCACCACCGATACAAACACAGGTCCCATATTTTTCGATATGAGTCGGTTGTCCTAAAGGACCCACTACACTGAAAATATCGTCCCCTTCCTTCATATCGTTCAGCAAATATGTGCTTTTCCCGACAGCCTGACAGACAATTGTTATCCAACCTTCTTTGGGATTTGCATCTACAATTGTTAATGGAATTCTCTCGCCTTTTTCGTTAAGGATCACAATCACAAACTGCCCGGGCTTACGTTTCCGAGCAATATCCGGCGCTGAAACGTCGAATAGACATATCGAAGGAGCTAACTTCTTTTTACGGATAATTTGATACATTATTTTATCCTTTTCTATAACTATAAAGATTTATTCAAATTCCTATTGCCCATTAACGAATCTTATCACCATTAAACTTTCAATAAAAAAATTACATACATAGAATTCCCAAATGTCATTAAACAATCAAACTTTTTCTTGTTTTTCGCGATTGAAAAGGGATATATTTTTTTACATCATTATAAAAGAAACTCATTAAAAAACAAATTTATGATAAAAAGTAAGAATGTTTTCTTACCAATATTAATTTTTATTATTTCGTTTATTACATATAGCGTGAGTCTTGATAATGACTTTGTTTATGATGATTATCTTGCTGTTAAAGCAAATCCGATTATTACTTCGCTTAAAAATATCCCGGCTATATTTTCTACTGACTACTGGAATACAAATAATCTCGAACTTGCCTCTCTATACCGACCATTAACGATTTTCTCTTATGCTATTAACTATTCTTTGAGTAAATACGAACCATTTTCCTATCATCTCTTTAATATAATTATTCACGGATTAAACTCTGTCCTCTTGTATTTATTATTACTCAGACTTTTCAAGAATTTGAATCTCGCTGCGATTTCTTCTGTCTTCTTTGCTGTTCTCCCGGTTCATTCAGAAGCGGTTATCAGCATTGTTGGGCGCAGTGAACTACTATCTTTCTTCTTTGTCATTTTATCATTAATTCTATACAATAAATACTGTGAAGTAAATTCAACCGAAAAGGTCTATCTTTTATTATCAATGCTCTCTTTCCTTTTTGCGTTATTATCAAAAGAGAACGCTGTATCCTTATTACTTCTTCTACCATTATTCACATTTTGTTTCGTCGACAAATTGAGTTTCCGAGATTTCTTTCAGAAACTTCGTTCGAGACTAATTCTCCACTATTCAGGTTACATATTTATATTCATTATGTATTTAATGATAAGATATTTTGTCTTACATAAAATATTCGCTCTAAACATCGCCTTCGATGACAATCCCTTAATTGCTGAGAAATCCGTCATC
>Ga0315274_10001877_pt1 | contig 32228 bp, 25 predicted proteins | sample YL17G02_20_MG_FD_203700 | JGI IMG/M metagenome (GOLD analysis project Ga0315274, IMG submission 203700) | Sediment microbial communities from Yellowstone Lake, YNP, Wyoming, USA - YL17G02_20 | ecosystem: Environmental > Aquatic > Freshwater > Lake > Sediment | place: USA: Wyoming | collected...
ATCTCCGATCCGGTGTAATCATCCGTATAAAATGAGCCTTGATTGTATATAGTGTTAATAGTTTTTTTAAAAAAACGAAAAAAACCATAGACATATGGTAAGAAGGATTATGTCTGTATAAATACTCAGAACCAAATTTTCATAACGCTCCTAGGGGGTTTTGGCATTTGCCTGCGCCCCCGCAGCTGTCGCATCCCCCGCAATGGGATATCTGTCGAACAAGTTGAGAAACTCAACAAACGAAATGCAATTTTTTTATGAAAATCTAAATATTTTACGAGAGTCTCCCGCCTCAGGGCCTCTCCGAGGCACGGCGGGGCAAAGAGTAATTTAGCATTTTTTTTAGTCACCAATCCGCCGCGGGGGCGCCCCGTCGGGGGCGGTGGCGTTCATCGCAATTGGGAGTACAGAGGTTTCAGCCCTCTCATCATATCTGGGTTATCCGATTTTCATGATTCCGGAGTGACCTCGATTCGTTCATGTCCGTTCCATCAGAGCTAAAAGAATTATCTCTTTTTATTCGCGTGATACCGCGACAGTGTTGCCTGCCGCTGATCGAGATACTTTGCATCACTTTTTTTATAATACGGGTTTTCTGCCCGCTCGGTCGTGTAAAAGACCAGCTGACCGATCGGCATGCCGGCGTAGACTTTTACCGGGCGCGAGTTGACATTTGCCATCTCCAGCGTAATCGTGCCCCGGAAGCCGGCATCAATCCAGCCTCCTGTCTGGTGGAGCGTGACACCGAGCCGGGCGATGCTCGATTTACCCTCAATCGTGGCAACGATGTTGTCGGGAAGTTCGATGCACTCCAGCGTCTCGGCAAGCACAAACTGCCCGGGATTGAGGATGAACGTTTCTGCATGCACTTCGCCTACATGGGAAGAAACGCTGTCCGGGTTGTAGGGGTCGATGACGTCGCTGCTGTGTTCGTACCAGACAAAATGGTCGCCCAGACGGATGTCAAGAGAGTTAGGTTGTACCAGCTTCGGGTCGTAGGGTTCAATCTTAATATAGCCCCGTGCAATGCGGTCCAGGAGCTGCCAGTCCACAAGAATCATTGGCAGACATATGGGTGCTTATGGGTCTTTAGGGCTTCTGCTTCCGAAACCTGCGTGTCCCTATTTTGTTTCCGGCTGGAAAAACAAGGGTTACCAGCGTATTCTGCACCTGGATCTCGTGCTTGGTCAACCTGTCAGTGCGTAAGGACAGATGCAAAGAGACACCGCTCATGCAAATCACTACCCCGCTTTCCTTATCTGGATCTCGGTAATTCATGGTATTAGTGATAGGGAGTATCATATTTTTCCCGGCTCATGATAACAGCCCCACTCAGAGACAGGAGACCGGCTAAAAGATTGTTCATCTCATTATTGTATGCTGTGATGAACGTACCTGATGGACTCATAAGTCCCGTAGCAACCAGAAACAATCCCGTGCACCCGAACGCCACTACCAGAAATGTGTATACTCCGGTTTTTATCCGATCTGACAGGAAAGGTACAGAAATGAGCGTAATAGAGTGATACGATTTTACTACGATCACCACAGAACCGATCATAAACAACCATTCGCTGGGGTTGGTAATTTCGAACCAAAAGTAGGTGAGTAGGTAATCTGGGATCATAGACCCCTGGAACGCTCCCAGGAGAGGATAAAACCAGTTAGCGGGAAGAGTCCACATCTCATCAAGAACCTGATGGAGGAGGATTGCACCTGCCAGACCTATTCCCAGCAACCTGAGGTTGGATCGAACGAACAGGAACGTTACGATTAGAATGATCAAGACAATCCCCAGTGAATGGAAAACCGTTCTTCCACCCCCAAGAACCGAGGGAAATAATAAACCGAGTGATTTGTCAATTACATCAGGGATGATAGATCCAGCAATACAGACAAGGATGGCCCGACGATTATTCGTCAGGTGCCAGAATACAAGACCAAGAAGAGCACCGGCGAAAACGTGGGCGAAGATGAACATTCAGGTACGCGTTGATCGTTTTTAGTAAATAATCCTGCGGAGGTGTACGTGATATCCTGATATCTGGTAGAGTTCTGTATTAGCAGGAAAAAATGATCCTGGATTTCCCTTATCCTGCCTGCCAACGGTTATACGCGAGGTTGAGGAGCGGTACGAACTCCGCTGTTGCTTTCTGGTTACCTGCCACGCTGGGATGGTCGTCGTCCGAAGCTGTTGCATATGCGGTTGTATCGTGCGGCCCTCCAGTCAAGTCTATCGTATGCTGGACAGCATTCTGCCACCAGCGGTGATGGTTCCCCGTTTCCTTATTAAAGTCATTTGTTTTCGCATTTCCCCCATTTGTGGTCAGAACATTGTAGAAATCAAAAACTGCAATGTTTTTGTAGGGATAATCCTTCAGCCAGTCATTGACCAGCCACTGGTTGAAAGCTCTCGCGTTGCCGGCATACTTCGCATTGCTCACGGGAGGTGCAGTGATCACTATGAACAGGGTATCCTGGTGCTGCTGGAAATAGGGTAACAAATCGATATAGATTCCCTTGGCATTTGCCACCGTATGGTATTCCGAGCCGGAGTCCAGACCTTTTAACGGGTTTGCAACAATGGGGGGTACCGGGTCACCAGGATTTCCCCCGAGGTTCGAATTCGGATAACAGGATTTGAACAGAAGGATCTGGTTTTTGCCCCCGGGATCAGTATTCATCCGTGAATATGATGCATGCTGCCCACTTTCCGCATACACGGCGTCTATGATCTCCGTGGATTTCGGGCCGCGGAACCACATCCACCAGTGGCCGATGTCCGTCAAAGACCCGATCGGCTCAGAACCCGCCTCGGGAACCGGCCCCCAGTTATAATTGGTATCACTCACGAAGTAATTGTTTTCACGCAGTGCAAGACCCAAGCCTCCGTTATTATCTTTTAACCAGTTCTCACCGGACGAGTGGTGGAGGAAAATGAGTTTGACCGGCTGGGCTGGGGGAGTGGTGGCACTACCGGATACCGGCTGCTGGTTACTCACTGATGTCTGGGGGGGTGTCGTTGGATTTCTGTTCGCCGGTGCTGATGGTACTGTTGTCATGCACAGGGCGGTGCAGCACATGATTATCAGGATCAAAACGATGATTATTCTTTTCATGGGTATCACCATGGTTAGTATGGCAATCAAATGCCTTTCTTGCCGGTGAGGTTTATTGGGGGGGGTAGATCATAGGTAGACACACAGTACCGTGATTATCCCTGCCTGAATTGATTTCATGGGGATCTGAAAATCTGAAATGACGATAATGTTTGGCTGTCATCCTCATTATAAACATGCTACTGAAATACTTTTCTGTTTCCGGATTGTTTGCCCATACTATTAATACTACAGCATTATTCTGTTTTCCTATTTCACTGGCATACGATGTTAATGACGCCAGGACCCTGGGATCACTATTTTCAATACACATGTCCATGAGGTACATAATTCCCTCATCTGATGGTTTCATCCGTTGGATATCGAATACCATATAACCAGCAAGTTTTTTATCTCGAGATCGATGGCATTGTATGACCAATCTTTTGTAAAGTCTGGCTGACGAGAAATAAAGCCAGTTCAATGTTTTGGTGTCGCGTGATAGGGTAAGGTCGCATGCATTCAGATACGGTTCCCATATTTTAGAAAAAGCATCATCACATAACGTGCAAAGAGAAGAGATATATGGCGCATCGGTTAAAAAATCCCCTCGAATCACGGGTTTTTGATACAAATACAAAAAAAATAAAAATCCAAATTTTTTATATAACTCTGATAATTCGGATAATCTGGGTATTCTAAATTTTAAAAGGAAGTCTAAAAAAATAAACCCCACCTTTTTTTTATCGATAATATAGACATATTCTTTTTGATTCCTGGGGAGAATATATTCTTCAAACTTATAATTGTGTAAAATTTTCATTAACGACGTATCATCCTTTTTAAAAAGGAGGATTGATGCACTTTTCTGTGTCATGAATTCATTCAAAAGCCTGAGGCTGAATATACCACGAACCGAAGGATCCACGTACCAACTATTAGAAGCCGCAGCGATTCGCACTACTCCACAAATCAACATTTTTATCGGTATATTTCCAAGGAATCCAACAATTGATGTATCATTTTCAAGGATCCATCCCCTTGGGAACTGATCCGTGTAGGCTGGATTGGAGGTCCACCATAAGTCGAACAGACGTAACCAAAAATCTTTTGTTGTGTAGGGAAATCCCTTGGGTAAAAATTCAGCTAAAGGTATAATATCTTTATCTTCAACTTCTCTTACGGTTAACATAGGTACCCAAACAAATAGGATGTCTTTTTTGTACGACAAGGTTATTATTTCAACATGCTAGCTATTCGAGATTTCACACATACAGGGGAGTGGTTCCCTGGAACATCCTGGCAGCAATCTTCAAACCGAGAATATGTTTTTTATCCATTTAATTTCTTGGATATCCATTTTTGTGCAATTTTGGACTTCCTCTAAGGGCAGATGATTTTTTTCAGCAAAAAAATTGGTCGAGTATATCATAGGTTATCCCCACGGACACTTCTTCATCTGAAGTGAAGAGGATCCAAGTTCCCAGTTCAGGGCTCTAAAGAGGATCCTTTTAATTTATACACCTACAATTTAACGCATTGTGCTCCGGGTTCCAGATCACAAATATAGTACATCATAATATCAAGTGATTCTTATGAAATAGGTTAACAGGGATAAAACGATTCTGGGCTCGGTAGATTTCCTTGGTTCGAGTCCAGATTAGGATCGTGAGAATAAATTTTGAGTTATAGTAGAAGATCAATTTGATGTTAAGTTCCTTGACTCTATAATCCCTATTGTTAATCAGGAAAAGGTTATGGAATAGATAAGGGGTAAAATAGCATTCGTTTATAGAGGTTTCACAATAAATATACTATGGTGGAAATGCGATGTCTTTTAGTTCGCGTAAAAAACAGAGAATTTCTTCATTCTGTGCCATATAAAAAATCAGGACCCGTTAATGCCCCCCATCAAGTCTAATAGTGATGATAAATATAATAATACTAATGCGATCACCGTTTATATCGAGGATATCTACAAACCTTCAAAAAGAAATCAGCATCGGTAACCAGTCTATGTTAAAATGCATGTGATACTATCATGAAACAAGCAACGACTTCTAGTAAAAATGTTCACTTTCTAGGCAAGCTGTGCTATTGCGGCTTTTCTGCCTTTCTGATAAATTCATTATTATTTGTATGCGACGGTGATTCCTTTGTCTGAAAAAACATATATCGAAAAGATTTATTCAGTCTTTTTCGAACAGGAGTTCCCGCTAGACCTGACACTTGTGATTGTATGGCTTGCAGCAAGTATCGTGGCGATCTATCTCCCCATCCTGAATGAAACAACACTCAGAATTGTGCTTACCCTTCCTATTGTGCTCTTCATCCCAGGATACTGTCTCATCGCTGCTCTCTTCCCAAAAGACGGTAATATTGATCTCATCGAGCGTATAGCGCTCTCCATTGGACTTTCTATCGCTGTTGTCCCCCTCATCGGTCTTGGATTAAATTTCACCCCATGGGGAATCCGGCTTGAAACCATCGTAATATCATTAACCTTCTTCACTTGGGCGATGATCCTTGTTGCGTACTACCGAAGAGCCATTCTCCCCTATGAAGAACAGTTCAGAATGCCATTTTCCGCGATCTCGTTCAGAATCCTCAAAGTGTTTTTACCACAAGGGAAAAGCAGGGTCGACCGGCTCCTTAGTGTTGTTCTCACTGTTGTCGCAATCGTTGCTATATTAACAACTCTCTGTGTGATTTTCTTCCCCCAAGAGGGAGAGCGGTTCACTGAATTTTTTATTCTTGGTGAAAACCGGACGGCCGCAAATTACCCTGACGCAATCAGACCCGGACAGAATTATCCGATGTACATTGGTATCGTGAATCATGAGTACCGGGATACCAGTTATACGATCGAGACCTGGCTGCTGCGCACAGAATTTAATAACGTGACAAATACATCCCATATTATTGCGATGGATCCCAATGACCGGGTTTCGTTCACCCTTGCACATAATGAGACCAAGATAATCCCCTATAATCTGTCTGTTAGGAAAACCGGGTACGACCGTGTTGAGTTCCTGTTATTCAACGAGAGCGTCCCGGGTTTGGATGTGACCGGAAAGGATCGTATCAATGCAAGCTACCGGGATCTTCATCTATGGGAAACCGTAAAAGAAGCGGAGTAGGAAGCCCTCTCCAGTTAGGGCAATATCGACATGACAATAGTAATATCCCGGGATGATGGGGTAATGGAACATGTATCAAAAGTGACTACCTTATCTCTACCCTTCGCAATCAATACCCCGCAGAGGCTGCACATCGGACAGGGATTCTTAGTACAACAATCCGGGGGTCCCTGCTTAATAATTTTACACCCATCAATGAACGGGGAATTGTGAAACGTGATGGTGACCGAGCTACCACTCCATTTGGTGGAAACCCGAGAAGCGAACTTAAAAACATCTTCGATTATTTCACGGAGGAGCACGGTTAAATCCTCCTCTTTTTCCGGAATTACCAGTGCATTTCTCTTCCTGAGATCCTCGATCAACGGGTCGCACAACGGGATAGTGACAAGTCCGGGTGGTCCTGTTTCTCGAAATGTTCCCTTTGCAGATCTTTCACTTCCCGTATAGGAAGTGGTCGGGTTGAACTGTAAGACGTGGGCTTCTCCGGTAAAACGGGGGGGAAGAAAATACGCATTCCCGGATATACCGAAATGCTGCATAGTAGAGCAGAGATTTATACATCCCCCCGCTGGAAGGAGCCCAAGGAGTCGTGGATCAAGAGGCTCCCCCGCAGAAAACGTCAGGGTAAAAATCCCAGTCATTGCGCAGACCATACCAGAAATCACAAACACAGAAGTTGTGATATCCTTGGGGATGGAAATAAGGGCGATATAAATGAAAATGACCGCGGCTGCAAAGAGAAGAATTGCTGCAGTGGAGTACTTATTCAGATGTAATTGCTTCATTTTTCCCACCCGGAACGCACGGTGATCCCTTATTTCCTTTCATATTATCATCGCCACATAGTATTACAAACGCTCGTGGAGATTCTTCAGAATGTAATAGCCATATTGTTTGTTTAAGATTTTTATATCTTTCATAAGAATTATGTGTCCGGTAATGCATGATGTATTGAATTTACTGAACATTAAAGGTCATGATGTTCAGAAAAGGCACGAGTGCACCATTATTTTCAAGAAAAACAAAAAGAGAACGATACTTTTTTTATGGTATAAAGGAGCGGATCTGTAGCACATGTGAAAGAGTCCGCCAAATGCTCCGCATTCCAGGAGGACAAAGAAGAGCGTAGTGTGAAGGAAATTTCACAGTATAACAATCTCCCATCCAAGAATATCCAGTACTTGCAGTGCAACAAATATACCAAAAATCACTATCTCAGCTGCAATGAAGTACCTGATATTCTTCAGGTAACCAGGCTGGACATAGTTCGATTGCATGAGTTGAAATATCACGAGTGTACCAATCAGACAGAGTGCAAAGAAGATATTATAGTCGACCCCCTGTGCACGGAGCATGAAGACGGAAATAATAGTAAGCCATACAGCGAGTGCGATAATGGCGTTCTGTTGTTTTCTCATGAGAATTCCTGCGGAAATGACACTTTCATCGTTCCTGAATTCATGGCACTGCATCCGGAATCCGAAAACCTTGGAGGGAGGGAGGGAGTATTTTCAATAAGCAACCTTCCCATAAGGATTGTGTCCATGAACGATCTGTCAAACATGACTGCAACATTCAAAACGAGGTCATTTTCCGGATATGACCGGTTCGGGGCAACCAATGAATGGATTGGTGCTTGTGCGGAAAGTGTTCGGGTACAGGCCGTGGAGGACACGAGGATTCTGAGCATATTCATCGGTTACATTTCCTCCTTAGCTGTTATTTGTTGTATAATAAAGAATCTGCCATAATATTTAATGATGCTAAAACTGGGATTGCGAGTTACACCGGACAGCGTACAAAATCCGTTGCAAATACTTGGGGATTACGTGAAAAGTTCACGAGGATAAAATCAGTAGAATTCCTTTTTGTTATTTGGTAAAATCACCATGAATAAAGGAAGGGACAGTGCCTGTTATCCCCCATTATCGCCCCTGAGATTATTGCAATAGTGACGTATTACCTGTTTATGGAGATATCAAATTCGAGGGAACCACAGCGGTGGGGGTAAACGCCCGTGAGTGTTCAGATTTGATTGAGCATATTCTACAAAGCCAGAGTTTACTTTTTTATATCTGTCAGTTGACGATTTCTCTAAGACACATAGTGAAAATAATCTTTTAAAAATAATTTCGTTTTAGTACGAGCACGCTTTCGAGAATAGTATTATTGAACTGATACATTTAATGACAAGCACAATAAAGGAATAAAATAAAAAACTCTGAATGTGGTGTTGAAGAGATGAAGGGGAGAAAAATCGAATTTTTTGTCTTTTTGAGGTTCGTATGATCCTGATTGTCATAGGCACACGTCCGGAAATAATCAAAATGTCACCGGTTATCCGGGAATGTACCAATCAGGGTCTTGCATTCTCGGTGGTCCATACCGGGCAACATTATTCGTACGCAATGGATAGGATTTTCTTTGAACAACTCGACCTCTCTTTGCCAAAATACAATCTGGATGTCGGATCCGGTTCCCATGGTGCCCAGACCGCAGCTATTCTTGCAGGAATTGAGAATATTCTGCTAAAACATCCCCCGGGAATAGTCCTTGTTCAGGGTGACACAAACACGGTCTGCGCCGGGGCCCTTGCTGCAGTAAAGCTGCATATACCGGTCGGGCACGTTGAAGCCGGCTTACGGAGCTACGATCGCAGCATGCCAGAAGAGATCAACCGTATTGTTGCGGATCATGTGTCAGACCAGTTATACGCGCCTACGGAGATCTCGCGTCAGAACCTGCTGCATGAAGGTATCGAAGCGGAAAAAATCACGGTAACCGGTAATACGGTTGTTGATGCGGTACAGCAAAACATCAGGATTGCACAATACAAGGTACATCCTCTTGAAGATCTTTGTCTTGAACCCCGGCAATATTTTCTTGTCACTGCCCATCGGGTTGAAAATGTCGATGATCCCGTTCGTCTTGCCGAAATTCTGACCGGACTTAAGAAGCTTTCAGAACATTTCGAACTTCCCGTAATCTTCCCTATGCATCCCAGGACGCAGAAAATGGTGCGCGAATTCGCTCTCTCAACCGAAGGAATCCGGGTCATTGATCCTGTTGGATACCTTGAATTTCTCCTCTTAGAATCTATGGCAGCGCTCATCCTGACCGATTCGGGGGGAGTGCAGGAGGAAAGCTGTATTCTGTCAGTGCCGTGTGTGACTCTTCGTGAGAATACTGAACGACCTGAAACCATTGATGTTGGCTCCAATATGCTCGCAGGTACGAATGCAGAAAAGATTCTCGCGGCAGCAGAGCGTATGATAGATATTCCCCGAACGTGGAGCAATCCCTTCGGGGACGGCGATGCATCGCATCGTATCATTGAAGTATGCAAAAAAAAGGGAACGTTTTAATGACCTGGAATGTCTGACCCCCTTCGGCGTCATCCTTAATTAATTTTCTGTCAGAACGTGTCCCCACCCAGATACGTCATATTTATATGGGTAAAGTGTTATTTTAGCTCCTAAATTTTTCCTAAAATCTACGGTAAATAATTCTCCAATCAATCGTCATCACGCTCCTGGGGGCTTTGGCAAAGCCTTCGCCCCCGCCGCTGTGGCGACCCCCACAATGCAATGATCCTTTATAACGGGTCCATCACACGAAAAAGTGATAGATGAAAATCTTAGTCACGTTTTTCATTTCAATTTTAGTTACGAAATTTTTTCGAAAATATCATCGGAAAAATGAAAAATTTTAGGGGCTTGATTGGTACATTACCCTTTTTATTTAATCATCATTAGGTTGTTTCCCCAATCCTCATCTCTGCGTTCAATACGAGATTACTTTTTTCATGTTTTTTTAAGGGGAAAACAATGATTTTCCTCATTGAATAAAAATTTGGATATTTTCAGGTTTATTATCGCACTACAATCGATGTTCTATTTTGACTATCAATATGGTTGACGTTCCAAAATGAACGCAATGCACCGGCGCTTTGCCAAAATTTATAAATTAATGATATTAGAATTAACCAGCAATTAAAGTAGATGAAATAAAAATGATTATAACAAATGATATCTGATGATTCGTCGTTATTGTTATGATATAACAGCTTTCATCACCAACATAAAAAATTATTCAGATCACCATGACCACACCTCTTCCCTCGCCCGTATCACAGGACCAGTCCTCCAATAAATCCAAGACGCCTCCATCATTTAAATTGCACCTGATCCAGGTTGAAGACGTTGAACCTCCCCAAAAGGGTCTGTATGCAGTCCTGCCTACGTATAATGAAGAATTAGTTATTGGTTCTGTTGTGCTTCGCACAAAGCAGTATGTCGACCGTGTAATTGTCGTTGATGATGGATCTTCTGATCGCACTGCTGAAGTCGCAAAATTAGCCGGTGCTGAAGTAATCCGGCTCGATTATAATACCGGAAAAACGTATGCACTTCTCTTAGGTCTCCGCCATGCCCGTAACACAGGATGTACCGTAGCGGTGATGCTCGATGCGGATGGACAGCACGATCCCAGTGAAATCCAGAGATTAGCGGGACTAATAATAGCTGGTCAATCGGATCTGGTCATCGGATCTCGGTTTCTCGAAAAAAGCGGAGATATTCCCTTAAAACAACGCATTAAACAAATGATGCTGAAACTTCCTGCAAATACCCCTCAGCATCTCATTCCGACTGACCCCCTCTCCGGGTTTATGGCATTCAGTGCGAAGGCGTTGGAGTACCTTGATTTCCCGTTTGAAAAAACTCGTTTTCACCAAAATCTCATTCAGCATTTTCTCTCAGAAAACCTTACACTACAAGAAGTAGGAATTACCGGAATATCCAGTAACAAAACGAAATACCGCTGGGATAACTCTGCTACCATCATCGCTGCACTCCCGGCATATAATGAAGAAACCTATCTCGCAAAAATTATTCCCCTTATACAATCGTATGTTGATCTCGTAATCGTTGTCGATGATGGCTCGACCGATTCGACGTCAACTATTTCCCAGCAGTTGGGAGCATGTGTTATCAGGCACCCGGAGAACCGGGGATACGGGGCAGCATTACAGACCATCTTTTCAACAGCACGGGAATTCAATGTTGATGCCCTGGTCATCCTGGATGCCGATGGTCAGCACGATCCCAAAGATATTGAAAAAGTCCTTGAACCTTTACTAAATGGTGCTGATGTAGTAATTGGTTCACGCTTCCTTGATACAACAAAGAATACCATCCCAAAGTATCGGCAAATTGGTATGAAAGTACTTGATACAGCGACAGCAGCTGCAGGTGTTGAAAACGGCATAGATACCCAAAGCGGGTTCCGGGCGTACGGGAAAAAAGCCATAAACGTTATCAACATCAGCGGTAACGGCATGTCTGCGGGTTCTGAGATCCTCATCCAAATCAAAGACAAAAATCTCAGTATCATAGAAGTTCCCATTCATGTACGCTATGATATCGAAGGATCTTCTTCCCAAAATCCTGTTAAGCATGGTGTTTTAACATTATACAAGATAATTGGAATGATCAGTTACCAAAGACCATTACCTATATTCGGAATACCAGGATTCATACTTGTACTAATCGGATTGCTCTTTGGATCCTGGGCAATTACAGAGTACTATACTACAGCTACTTTCCCGTTTGTTTTATCAATGGTTTGCGGAGTGTTTGTATTAATGGGACTTTTACTTATGATTACGGCATTAATTCTGAACTATTTGGTATTCTTTGTAACAGAACTGAAAAAACAAAGCAATCCCATTAAATATAGCAAGGAGAAGTAAAATGGAAAGCCAAAAAATACTTATCACCGGGGGAGCGGGATTTATCGGCACCAACCTTGTGCATGAATTGCGCAAGCGGGGTCATGATGTTATCGCCATTGATCTTTACAATACAGACAGGGAGAACTATATAAGAACTGATGTCCGGAGTTATCATCAGCTCAAACGCGTTTTTGAAAAAAAATCCTATGATTATGTATATCACTTGGCTGCAGAATATGGGCGATGGAACGGGGAGGATTATTATGAAAATCTCTGGCAGACCAACTGTATCGGCACAAAAAATTTACTCCGTCTTCAGGAAAAGCTGAAATTCCGTATGATCTTTTTTTCCAGCGCTGAAGTGTACGGGGATTTCGAGGGAAAGATGTCAGAAGATGTGATGATCAGCAACCCCATTAAAGACACGTACCAGATGAACGATTATGCCATCACAAAATGGGCAGGTGAATTGATGTGCATGAATTCAGCAACGATGTTTGGCACGGAAACAGTTCGGGTGAGACCTGTCAATTGTTACGGTCCGCATGAGCATTATACCCCCTATCGCGGTTTCATCCCAAAATTCATCTATCATGCCCTCTTCAACAAACCCTATACAGTCTTTAAAGGTCACAAACGGATCATAGATTATGTCGAGGATTCCTGCACGACCTGGGCAAATATAATACACAATTTCATTCCCGGGGAGGTCTATAATGTCGGTGGTAGACCTGAGTGGGAGAAAGATATCAAAGAATACTCGGATCTAATTCTGAAAGCAGTTGGCAGGGATGACTCGCTCGTTCATTACGAAGAAGCAGAACCCTTTACCACAAAAGTGAAACACATGGACTTTTCAAAGGCTGTCAGAGATTTAAAACATAATCCCAAAGTGACACCGCAAGAAGGGATCAAACGTACAGTCCAGTGGATGAAAGACTATTATCGTGTAGGTGAATGACGTGGAAGATTATTCTGAATTTTTCCAAGATTCGACAATCCTTGTTACCGGCGGAGCAGGTGCAATCGGGGGAAATCTTTGCAGGAAACTTTCCACACTTGGTGTAAAAAAAGTTATTATTCTGGATAATCTCTCTTCGTCTTACCCATGGAATATCCCCCACGCTGATAACATCATGTTTGTGCAGGGGGATATTCTCGATGATGCGATCCTGAAGCGGGTCTTTAAGGAAAAGCCTGATTATGTTTTCCATCTTGCCGCACATTTTGCCAACCAGAATTCTGTTGATAATCCGGAAAAAGACCTCATGATTAACGGTCTGGGAATTTTGAAAGTGCTGCAATATGCGCAACTTGCTGATATCAAAAGATTCGTGTACTCTTCATCCGGGTGCGGCGTCTACGGGCTTGAGTCAAAGATGCCGTTTGAAGAACATGATGTCTCCATTCACCTCCACACCCCATACCAGGTTACAAAACTTCTCGGTGAGCTCTATACCAATTATTTCCACAACCTCTATAAGCTCCCGATTGTGAATGCCCGCTTTTTCAATTCGTATGGTCCTGGTGAAGTGCCCGGGAAATACCGCAATGTGATACCGAACTTTTTCTATTGGGCGATGAATAAACAGCCCCTTCCCATCACCGGTGACGGAACGGAAACCCGGGACTGGACGTATGTCGGGGATATTGTAAACGGACTTCTTGCAATGGGAGTAAAGGAGAAGGCAATTGGTGAAGCGTTTAATCTTGGTGCGAGTAAGGAACAGCGTGTCATCGATATGGCAAATGCCGTGAACCGACTGACCGGAAATGACGCGGGTATCCAGTACAAAGAGCGGCGTGACTGGGATGTCAAGACACGACTGTTGTCCTGTATAACCAAAGCCGAGAAAACGCTGGGATATAAACCAACGATGAAATTTGAAGTGGGATTAAAAGAGACTCATCGGTGGTTTATAGAGAACTGGGATAATATTAGGAAGAGTGCGGAATTCTGATGACGGAACAAACAACAGTTTTTGAACGGCATTCAGAATTCTACGGCAAGAATAAACCTCTGACTAATGATTATTTTTTCCTCACTCATATGAAATTACGAAAAACTGGGCAGACCCGTCTCCTTGATGTCGGGGGAGGATCCGGAGCCTTTGCGATTCTTGTGAAAGAGGCAATACCACAATCCGAGGTGACAGTAGTCGATCCTACACAAAACTTATTGGATATGATAACCGATCCACGCATTAAAAAGATAAAAGGCAATCTTCCTTATAATCCAAACATTGATGATGCATCATTTTTTGATTACATCTGCGTAAAAGAAGTTCTTCATCATCTAACAAATTCATCGATTTCTGGTTCGAAAAATTTAACCATTGAATCTTTGTTGGAATTGAAAACTCACATCGACCGGTTCAATCCAACTATCGATGGTTCCGCAATCAGGTCAGCCTATGCTATTGGAAAGGATGATATCGTTCTTTTCTTCATCGGCTGGCTCTACCACTTTTCAGGCTTAAAAGAGGTCTGCCTTGACCTCGCCCGCTTACGGGATCGTTATCGCAATCTGAGGATCCTCATTGTCGGAGATGGGGATGCATATAGTGATCTCCAGCAGATCCGGGATAAAAATTGAGGATACACATGTCAGAATCGGAACGAATCCTTTTAATAACAGATGAATATCCGCCAGAAATTGGAAGTGCTGCCAATTTATTCGAAGATTTAGGGGTTTCGTTATCAGGTAAAAACTTTCAAGTCGATATTTTAACATCATTTCCGAGACCTTACAAGCTAATCGACTCTGCAAGTAATGATCCATACAAAAAAAAATTCTTCCTTTTTGAAAAAAGAAATGGTTTGAATATTTATAGGATACGACGACTTCCAATTCCAAAAGATAATTTATATTTAAGAGGGTTTGAACATTTTTCTTTAGCAATATTTTTATTTTTGAGAGGATTGCCCATAACAAGACCTCAAATTATTCTTGTTTATTCTCCGCCACTTCCCGTAGCATTGGCTTCGCTGATATTAAGTAGAATAAAACGGTGTAAAATTATTGTAAACATTCAAGATTTATATCCTCAAACCATAATTGATATGGGATTGCTAAAAAATAATTTATTAATAGGTATCTTCAAAACGATCGAGAAAATTGTATATCAGTATAGTGATTATCTCGTTGTTCATTCAGAAAGCAATAAAAAATATTTGGTTAACCATGGAGCCAGTGAAAAAAAAGTTGATGTGATCTATAATTGGATTGACACTGATGTTTTTAAACCAACAGGAAAGGATGCATTATTCCATGGAGTTGATTTAAAGAACAAATTTGTTGTATCATATGCAGGTGTTTTTTCGCCTCATCAGGGATTGGATATAATACTTGATTCGGCGATAATTTTAAAAGAGCATAAAGAGATTCTATTTTTATTTGCCGGGGATGGTTTTACTAAAGACCATCTAGTAAAAAAAGCGAATGACAACAAATTATTGAATGTAAAATTTCTTCCTTTCCTGTCTAAAGATCACTATGTCAAATTACTCGGGTGTTCTGATGTTTCATTGGTTTGTTTAGACAAGGAAGTTAATACACCTGTCGTCCCGGGAAAACTAATGAGCATAATGGCATGCGGAAAACCTGTTATTGCCACGCTTCCATCAGTAAGTGATGCGAACAAAATTATTCAAGAGGCGCAATGCGGCTTATCAATTGATGCTGGGGATTCAAAAAATTTAGCAATTTCAATAATTAATCTGAAATTAAACCCCGGTTTAATGGAAAAATTTGGGGAAAATGGAAGAGATTATGCTAAAAAAAATTTCTCTCTCGCTGAAAGTACGAATAAATATATAGGTATTTTTGAGCAATTAAAAAATTAAAAACATAATAGTTTGTGTATTTGGGTTAATTATGGACAGAAAAAAGTGTATTATTATAAGAAGTAATGCTCTTGATAGAGATGTCAGAATCCCCAAAGAAATTGCTATTCTCGAAAAAAAATATTCTATCACATTTATTGGTTGGAATCGCGATTTATTAACAGATCAAATCTATCTGAAAACTCAAAAGATAGATCAAAAATTACTAAATTTTAAAGCTCCTTATGGAAAACTAATTCTTTTATATCTTCCATTATGGTGGTTGTTTATTTTTTACTGGTTGTTAATAAAAAAATGGGATGTTGCACATGTAATAAATTTTGATTCTGCTATCCCGGTAATTGTTGTATCTAAAATCAAAAATAAAAAAGTAATTTATGAAGTTTTGGACACGTATGAAGATAGCATGGTGCTTCCTGAAATTATGAGAGTTATTCTTATGCAAATCGATAAATTTTTTTTATCAATGTCAGATTGTGTTATTCTCGCGGATGATAAACAAAATGAAGAATTCCATGGGATTCCCAACAAAAATATTATTGCAATTTATGATTCTCCCCCAGACGCATTTACGCACCTCGTTAAAAGAAATGACTCACTGTTTATCCTATTCTATGCCGGGAGCCTTTATAAAGACCGAAATTTGAATTTAGATAAATTAATTGAGGCAATAAGGGATATCGATAATGTTAAAGTAGTGATCGCCGGATATGGAGACCTTGTTCAAAAGATACAGGAATACGAAAAAGAAATGCCAGAAAAAGTTCAATTTATTGGGAAGATCGGGTATAATGAAGTAATGGTGAATATCCAAAAATCCGACTTGCTATTTGTCTTACGAGATTCCACCGTTCTGATAAATAAGTATATTTGTGGGAGTACATTACTCAATGCGATGATGTGTGGTAAACCTATTATGGTAAATGATGGCACTTCAACGGCTCAAAAAGTTATCGAGGAAAAATGTGGATTAATCATTGATGCAGATAATATTAAGGAAATAAAACAAGCGATCATTCAATTAAGGGACGATCCACGATTGTACGAACTCTTTAGTAAAAACGCTCGAGCAGCATATGAAAAAAAGTATAACTGGGTAATAATGGAGAAAAGACTCTTAGAACTTTATCAAAATTTAGGTTAATATTTGTGATATCCCGAATTAATTTTACACATATAACCATTTCTGTGTATACGACAAAATCCTCTCAGGAGGTAATCTGAACCAGAATAGATTACATGGCTCTCGTAATCGAGACTCACATGAGGTTTGATCACATTGTACCAGTGAACAATTTTATTAACGATCCAAATTTGCCAATTCTTCGCTCAACCTCACCAAAGAATCGTTCGATTTTTCCATTAGTCTGGGGATGTTTCACTGTAGCAACGATATGTTTGATCCCGTTTTGATCCAGGAACTCCTTGAACGTATGATGAGCATGTTCACGGTTGCAAGCGGCAACGAACTGAGTTCCGTGGTCTGTCAGAATCTCGCGGGGAGTGCCATACTCAGCAAATCCCTGTTGAAGAACCAACAGGGTATTTTCTGTTGTAGGAGAGTCAAACACAACCATAACAAGTAATTAACCGGGATGAATCATCCATGAACGCAATAAGCCACTGTTTCCGCTCATTCATTGTGAACTCTTTCCAATCGCCTTGCTGCAGAGACATGGAATGATCCCGTTCGTACCGGACCCATTTCCGCTGTTTCCGTTTCTTCATGGTAATCTCCACCAGGCCGTGGAACAAAGTACCTGATAGATCCTGTTATGAGGAATATGAATCCTGTAGGTTTCTTCGATCTTCTTTTCCAGATGGGGGGGACCCAACGTGTTGGTTCTATAAGATTCGAGGATCAGCTCTTCGGTTTTATCATCGATTGGTTGTGGTTTTCTGCCGGGCTGTTTCAGTTCAGGATATTCTTTTATCTCTTTGAATAGGGTGATGAGCTGGTATACTCGTTGTCGGATAACCTGAAAATCCCGAGCACTATCAGCAACCGGCTTTTCCTTCAGCCATTGCCGTATGATCCTCTGAATATCCCGGTTCGTTAGTTTACTCGCATCGATATTTAGATGTGATGGCAAATGATTTCGGGATATGACAAATTATTGAAAACACCGATAATTATATAATCTATATGAAGATTTTTTGCAGCTGTAGTAATCCATTTTGATGATTGAAATATCGTCCCTTTTCCTGACCGTTCAACTAATTGATCCCATTGGTTGTATTCAGATTCTGTTAGTATCCTCGCCTCACTCCTTGACATTATCTTTCCACCATGTTGAGATGTGCTCCCCACTCGTCATCCACGCTTCTTTCTCCGCACAGTATTTCAGGATTTTCTCATAGAATTTTTTCTGATGCCCCATAAAGGAGTAATTATGCCATAGCAGGGTAATAACGCCATGGTATTTTGCAACCGCATCAATTAATCGCCGTGTGATCTCCCATGCTCTGTCAGAATCTAATCTCATATAATTAGCGAATAATGAGTCATCCATTATTATTAGAGGGATCTCAATGATTTCAATGATTTTGCCATTATTCAGATTATAAGGTCTAAACGGATGGCACATTCCATTTCTGAATCCTGCACAATCAGCATAACCAAATGAACAATCATACTTAAAACCAGCGTTGCTCAATATTTCCCAGCTATCCGGCACGACAAAGTTCAGGTAGTGATTTCGACATCCGATTATTGAATTATTGGTTATCTTCTCGAGATTCCTTTTTTCGGTTTTGAGCTTATTAAGATCACAGTATCCCTGGTGACCGCCATGAAGTCCTACTTCCCAGCCCCAGTCCTGGATGGTATGTATCTCATTTTTCAAATCTTCAATTCTATATGAATAATCTTGGTCTGCAGGTTCAAGTGAAAGAAAATAGAAAGAAGAACGAGCATCGTATTTTTCTTCTAATTCCATAATTTCTTTAAAATTTACATATGGATTTTTTTTTGAACGGATCTGCTTAATCGAATTAATGGATGCATTAAATTTACCCTGGGCACCATTTTTCAACGTTTGAACACACTTTGAAGTGATTGATTTATACACCACATCAATATCATGGGTAAGACAAACCGCAAATGGTTTACCATCCAGATATTCGGCGTGATATCCGTTATTCATCAGGAATTCTGAGGCTTTAGGTTCGAAAATAGTCCGGTATTGGCTTACATAATAAGGAAATCGATTGGATTTGTCTCGTATAGATGAATGATACTCCTCCTTTCTGGTAAAAAGATCCCATATTTCTCGATCTCTTTGTAATATTTCATGCATTTTCATGGTGAAAAACTAGCTCCCCTTGACACAGGGTTATTTTCAACCTGCATTGTGAAGTTCATATTTTATTAAGTATCAAATGATATATATCCAATTCGTTATTTCTGATGGTAAACCTGGTAACAATTCTCTTAGGTGATTACTCAATACAAGCCACGCGACTATAACCAACTAAGACTTGGAGCAGACGTTAAATAATCCACGGTCTCTGTGGTTGTATCTGAATTCCAGTTCTTTCAAGAGAGAGGAAATTTCATGGCGTGGATTTCATGAAATTCCCTCTCGTCCTCATGAACTGGAGTTCAGATAAAATCACCGTAACCAAGATCTTTTTAATGATCTCCTTCAAATATTAGTTGGTTATAGTATCGTCGCTTGTATTGAGTAATCACCATTTTTATGATAGTAAAGGGAAAGAAAATTATGAATAAACGACAGCAAAATATTGGTATTATTACCCCTCCAATCAAGAATGCTGGTGTATCCCCTTTATCAAATTTAGTAAATATTATATCCAGCTTATCAAATTCTGTCTGGGTAATTACCGGTAATACAAATCTTAGACTCGTGAAAAAAACTAATTCTGATATTCACATTTGTAAAATCCAATATTCGATCGGATCAAATAGATTTTTTACAATATTGAAAAATATTCATCTCCAATTCGTGATATCGTACAAATTAATAAAATATATGAAAAAATCAAACATTTTGATTTATTTTTTAGATTCGCATGCATATATTTTACCAGTATTTACCGGTCGGTTGTTAAGAAAGAAAATTATCTTTCTTTTGGCAGCTTCAATTTCAGGTTCAACAAAGTCAAATGATAATTTTTTTACGACAGTTTCGATCTTTTCTGAATCTATGAATTTCAAACTGGCAGACTATATTATTGTTTATTCTCCCATTCTTGTCGAAAAGTGGAATCTGCAAAATTATGCATATAAAATCCTTATTGCACATGAACATTTTTTATGTCTTGATAAATTCAGAGTTAAAATAAATCTAAACGACCGCCTGTCACTTTTTGGATATATCGGTCGCCTGAGTGGAGAGAAAGGTGTGGAGAAATTTGTTCAAGCGCTCCCTGCGATTCTCGGCAACCAAAGGAAAGATTTTCACGTGATGATTGGCGGCGATGGACCATTGAGAAGCGAAATCGAGAAATGTCTTTTGGAACAGAGTTTAGTGGGCCAGGTTGAGATGACTGGCTGGATTTCGCATGAAGATCTCCCCAACTACCTGAATAGGATGAAGCTTCTCGTCATCCCATCGTATTCCGAAGGATTGCCTAATATTATGTTAGAAGCAATGGCATGTGGGACTCCGGTTCTTGCGACCCCGGTTGGAGCCATACCGGATATTATTAAAGATGGAGAGACGGGATTTATTATGGAAAATAATTCTCCTGTCTGTATCACAGAAAATATCATCAGAGCACTCGGGGATTCAAATCTGGAAAACATTGCGATGAATGCAAAAAAATTGGTCGAGAAAGAATTTACCTTTGAAAGTACTGTTATGCAATGGAAGAAAATCTTTGATGAAATATGAATGGTAAAAAAATGGGGAACAACAAGTCTAAATATCCCAAAAAAAGTATTAAACTGCTAATTTTCAGAATCTATAAACAGGATGAAATTGAATATTAAAGAGATTAGTACCGTAGAAAAGACCGTAGATAATTGAATGAAAACACAGGAAGAATATAGGTAGTCATGATCGATAGCAGTGAAACATACGGCCAAGGCTTTCAGAAGAGTATATTGATAATCCTTTTTTTATTTCTAACGTTTGCGCTCATTATTACATGGAATACCCCCTCAACTGGCTTTGAGTCCTCAATTTATAATTCTACACCTTTGGTGCTCTGGATTGCTCTGATATCTTCGGAGATTGCGGGGGTTTCAATCGTTATCCTGTCTATATCAAACTCTGATTTTGGTAGAAGCAATCTCTGGAAATATGGATTTTTACTGATTTTTCTCTGTTATGCTGTAGGTGTAGGTCTTTTCATTATCCGTGGATATTTTATGTGGTGTATCTTTGGTGATCCGGCCAGTCATCTTGGATGGACGACGGAGACCCTTCAAGCCGGGCATATACCTCAATCGATTTTTTATCCCATACTTCATATTTTCCTGTCTGAGATTAGCCTGGTAACAACCCTTAATCCGGTATTTTTTCATATGATACTCCCGTTTTTTTTTAGTCTGCTCTGTGTTGTTTTTTTCTACATTTTTGTCCGTATCCTGTCCTCCGATCATATCATACCCATCATTGCAGTAATTATCAGTTGCACTTTTGCGTTTGGATGGTATTCAGAGTTTACTCCTAATGCACTAGCAAATCTGTTTTTCCCGCTCGCACTTTTTTTGATTTTCAAATATCTAAAGAGTAATGACTTTTCTTGGGGTATACTATTGTGTATTGTGCTCATACTCTATCCTGTATTCCATCCTTTACCTTCAGTTGTTCTTGGATTATTCCTTTTAACGCTCTGGATACCACTCAAGGTGCATGATGTATGGGACGTTATTAGCGAAAAAAATATTAATCTTCTGAAGATAAAGAGGATGAATGTAAAAGTAGTGATACCGTTCCTTATTTTACTCGTATGGTTTATTTTTTGGTATTCCTTTTATTCAATCTGGGGATATACCATCACTGAGGTATATTCCAAGATTCGTGCCGAAGGGGGACCATCACAATTAATGAGTCTTGAGGGGCAGATTAATTATGCTCAGGTATATGGTTATAATGTTGTTGAGATTTTTCTAAAGCAGTACAGTAATTTATTGCTACTTTCAATTTTATCTGTATGCTGCTTTCTCTTACTGTGGAAAACTGTTTCCCGAGAGCAAAAACAGGAAAATATTTTTTCCTTATATGGCCCTTGGGGAATATTATGCATTATTGTTCCAGTTTTATTTTTATTTAATCTTCCCTTTGGTCCTCTCAGATTACTTTTTTATATATCCATGCTGGGAACGCTTTTCGCGGCATATCTCATTTCGAATTTGTTAGTAAGGAGTCGCGAAAGTAAAAGGCGTGTTATATCACGTTTGACCAGTATCGTTGTGGTAGTAGTGCTGGTTGGTTTGTTCCTGATTGGATTGCTCAATCTGTATCCCTCACCCTATAATCTGACCTGGAATTATCAGACAACGCAGTCCGAAGTTTCAGGGATGATTTTTTTCTTTGAATACCATGATAATGATATACCCGTTACTGGAATCACTGCAGAGGTCATGAGATTTGCTGATCTGCTTCTGCCACTTGAAAAGAAATCTGTGCAGAATCTTGAAAAGATCAAAGAACCACTATGGCACTTTGGGTATAATCAATTTCCATCAATAGCGTCCTCCTATGATAAAGAAACAAATCTAATTATATCACAGCGGGATAAGGTCATTTATACAGACTACTTTCCGGATATGGCAAAATTCAGGTTTACCCAAGAGGATTTTAAACGATTGAATAATGATCCTGGTGCCAGCCTTCTCTATTCAAATGGAGGTTTTGATTTCCTGACTGTTATTCCCGACAGGTAAGGTGTTTTCTTGAAAAATGTCCTGATCATCAGCTATTATTTTCCTCCAATGGCATCAATTGGAGGAATGCGACCATTTGGGCTTGCAAAGTATCTTTCATCCTTTGGATGGAATCCAATAATTCTGACACCCATGCTACCGGGAGATCCAGATCCGAAATTGTGTATTATTCAAACCCCCTACAACGATGTAGTTGGACAATGGAAAAAACGCTTCGGGATGAACCCGAAAAAATCACTAAACGCACAACTCCATATCTCCAGAAAAAAAGATCGGCCTTCCATCGTAGAACGTCTTGCAGCTCTCTCCAATGAGATAATTTCCTATCCTGATGAAAACATTGGATGGTATGATTATGCTGTTGTGGCAGGTGAAAAAATTCTTCAAAAAGAACAGATCGATGTTATCCTTAGTTCATCACGTCCTCAGACGTGCCATCTTATCGCAAAGACCCTTACCGAGAAATATCATCTCCCATGGGTAGCTGATTTCCGGGATCTCTGGACACAGAATCATTATTCACACTATTCGCAGCTAAGGAAATATTTTGAAAAAAAACTCGAAATAGAAACGCTAAAAAATGCATCATCTATTACAACGGTTTCCCAACCCCTTGAAGATAAATTAGCAGCATTACATAAAGATAAAAAGATTTTTCTGATTAAAAATGGATTTGACCCTGAGTTTGTCAATCAAGAAACTGATGTTGATCAATTCTTCAAAATTGTATATACTGGTTTTCTTTATGAGGGAAAACGAGATCCCGCTCAATTCTTTGCAGTAATTAATGATTTGTGCGATAAAGAATTTATCAAACGCAATGACATCAAAATTGATTTTTTTGGTCATGATTCTCGTGAAGACTGGCTCCATGAGGAAATCGTGAAATATCACCTCCAAGACCTTGTTACCCTCCACGGTGAGGTTTCCCACAAAACTGCTGTAGCAGAACAGCGCAAAGCCCAGATGCTCCTCCTTCTTACCTGGAATAATCCGGAAGAAGAAGGTGTCTATACTGGCAAATTATTTGAGTATCTCGCTGCCCACCGCCCCATACTCTCCTTGGGCTTCACTGAGGGGGGAGTCGTAAAAGAACTCCTCGTTCAGACAAAGGCCGGGGTGCATGCTGGGAATGAAGAGGAACTGAAGGCTGAAATTATCCGGGCATACCATGAATATAGAGAATTTGGTAAGGTGCAGTACCGTGGCATCAATACGGAGGTCATGAAGTACAGCCATAAAGAGATGGCAAGGAAGTTTGCCGAGGTGCTGGATACTGTAGTAAATAGAACTTACGCACTTGGTTCCGACCGAAAGATCTAAGAGCTAATAACACCCATTGGGGGTTAGATAAACCCGGAATGGAGACCGAACGAGCGTAAAATTAGGGTCTTTTACAGGTAATAGAATTAAAATACCAAATAACTAAAGATATAATTAAAATGAAACAACAATTAACAAATAATTCACAAGAGACATTAGTTGAGAAGCATTTTGATACGTATGTTGAGGATTGGCAAACTATCTACGCAGCGAAAGATCTGCCGTCGCTCATTATTCAAGAACAACGTGATTACGTTCTCAACTACGTTGATACGCTTGATTTAAAAAAAGGGGCCCGAATACTTGATTTGGGGTGTGGTACAGGGTTAACTTCTGTAAATCTTTTGCAACGGGGTTTTATTGTAGTTGGAATCGATGTTTCGGAAGGTATGCTTGATTTAGCACGTAAAAATTGTAAACAATTCGGATTGGAATGTAATGCTACTTTTCAATTAGGTAATGCAGAACAATTAGATCTACAGGATGATTCATTCGATGCTGTGATTGCGATGGGACTAATAGAGTATTTAGAATGGGATCGGTGGGCCCTGCAAGAAATGCACAGAGTGCTTAAACCTGGAGGTTACCTTATAGTCACTGTACCTAACTGGATTAGATTGTCATATATTACTGATCCATTTTTTTATATTTCGATCTTCAAACAAAAAGCAGGAAGAGTTCTAAAGAGAAATTTTAAATATATTTCAAAGTTAACTCAAAAATCCCCCAGAACATTTAACAGAAATTTATATGTACCCTCTTCCTTAAGACGAATGATTACCCAACTCGATTTCAATATTATAGACTCAATATCACATGGTTTTGGTCCGTTAATATTATTGCGTCGATCTAATAGAGTAACCGTTAAAATAAACCAAATACTTAAACAACGTAATGAAAGGAAAATAATGCCATTTCTTTCTGAAGTAGGGAGTGATTATATAGTTCTTTGCCAAAAGAGAGAGAAGTCTTCTGATATCAGCAAAAGGCAAATATTTGCAGACATTGATAAACGCAATAAAAAATTTGAGTCAGAAAAAAAAGAGTTCTTTGTCCGACGCAACGCTTGGCTTAAAAAGAATCCAGAATATTCTCATCTTGATCTTCGACAATTGGATACACTTGCGTATTCCAATGAAAATGTATTAGTAATTTCGCCGCATCCTGACGATGAAATTATTGGCTGTGGAGGAACACTGATAAAAATGCTAGAAGAGGGATCAATAGTCACAGTTCTTCAATTGACAGATGGAAGGGGTACATATGCTTTAAAGGATTCCCCAGAACATATTATCAAAACCATTCGTTTTAAAGAAGCGAAGGTCGTTGCAGAAAATCTCGGATTTGCCGAACTACTCTTATTTGAAGAAAAGGGGTCTCGCCTTGAATGTACTATAGACAATATCAAAAAACTATCAGATATATTGAACAGATTACATCCTAAAATTATATTCGTTCCGTTCATAAATGATATGAATCCAGATCATATTGTGGCAAATGAGATACTAAGTAAATCTTTAGAATCTTCTACTCTGAATCTCCCAGAAGTCAATGTTTTAAGTTATGAGGTTTGGAGTTTTGTGCCACCGAATTCTTTCTGTATCATAGACAATCAATTTGATAAAAAAGCTGAGATGTTAATGAAATATCGCACTGGAATGAAAGTAGTTGATTATGTACACTTTTGTGAATCCCTGAATTCATATCATGCATATAACCTATTGGGGAAAAAAGGATTTGCTGAGGTTTTTCTTGATATTGATGCTAAAACGTATATGGAACTTATTCGAGGCTCAAATATATCTCGATAGAGATAGGAATCTTCTTCCATTTTGTTATCTATAAAGAGACGGCTCTGTAGAAATGCACATTATCCGAAGACTCAAGCATAAAGAATGAAAAACAAAGGAACTGGAGGAACAGTGATACTATCTATCGGTTCGATTTATATCTCATGAATTACCGGATGAGTCCTCCAGACCACCGGAAAAAGATCCGAACAACCAATCTCTTGGAACATGTTCACAAGGAGATTGAACGCCAAACTAAGAAAGTCGGCGCATTTACGAATGATAACTGATGAATCGATACATAATTACCACAGAATCCTAAATATAATACTGACAACATGACTCTGCCAAATATGGAATCATCTCCTCGAACCCCCTTCTTCCGCGATGTCTTCACGCTCGTCAAAGGTACGACAATTTCACTAATTATCTCCGTCCTCGCATCTCCAATCCTCACCCGGCTCTACGGTCCTGAAGCGTTTGGTCTTGTGACGCTATTCACATCGATAACCAGCATTCTTGGTATTGCCGCATGCCTTAGTTATGAATTAGCAATTGTTCTCCCAAAATCAGACGAAGAGGCGGCAAATGTATTCGGGTTATGTATGCTTAGCGTGGTCTTTTTCAGCTTTGCAACAATCCCCCTCCTCTTTGTACTGAAGGAACCTCTTTTACTGTTCCTGAAAGCCCCGCACCTTGGTCTTTTTCTCTGGTTGATCCCGCCAACGCTCTTGGTAAGCGGCACCTTTCTTGCTTTGAATTACTGGAATACCCGGACAAATAAATTCTATCGTTTATCGATTGCGCGGGTAATAGCTCAATTTTCAACAACAGGGACACAACTGGGGGTTGGGTTTCTCGGACTGGCATCCGGGGGTGTTCTCATCGGTGCAAATATTCTCGGACAACTTGTATCGACATTCATTCTCTGGTTACAAATCATGAGAGATGACCTATTCTTTTTCAAACAGAATATTACCCGGAAAGGAATGACCGAAGTCTTTAAACGATATAGTAATTTTCCCAAATATGAGGTCCCAGGTTCATTAATCAATACACTATCCTGGCAGATTCCGATTTTTATGTTATCATATTTCTTCTCAACAACGATTGTTGGATATTACTCACTTGGAATGATGGTTGTGACGTATCCCATGGCGCTGATTGGAAGTTCCATTTCACAAGTCTTCTTTCAAAAAGCGGCGATTGCAATACACGAAGGTTCCCTTCCGATTATTTTTGAAAATACCTACACATTTTTAATGAAGATCTCTATGTTTCCCTTATTACTTCTCACATTCATTGGGCAGGATCTTTTTGTTTTTATATTTGGACCTTCATGGAGTGAAGCAGGAGTTTACATTCAAATTTTAAGTATATGGGCAGTATTTTATTTCGTTGCATCTCCGATAAGTTCCATTTTATCAATTAAAGGACGACAGAAGTTAGGTTTTTGGTTAAGTTCACTTGCTCTGATTACCCGTTTTCTCTCAATATATCTTGGCGGGATTCTTGGAAGTGCAATATTATCGATCTTATTTTTCTCGTTATTTGGTGCTGTAAGTTACGGTTTTGGGGGCATTCTCTTTATGCATCTCGCTGGAGTAAAAGTACAAAAAACAGTAAGAATCATCTTTGCGAATTTATTGGTGTTTCTTCCAGCAGGTGCAATAATGGCAATGTCGAAAATTTTGAAATTAAACGGTATTATTGAAATTATTTTAGCTACCATTTTACTACTAATTTATTTTGTATACCTCATAAAAACGGATGCGACAATTCGAGATATGGTTGTAAATTATCGATCAATAATCAAAGGTTAACCACACTGCAGAATAGCAGATGCATTGATATTCTGGCATATGAGATGAAAAACACTTTCTGTTTTCTTCTCATAATTATGAAGCCTCCTGTTATTTGTCCGGTAGGATTTGAGGATTAAATATTCCATTTTTCGTTCAATTAATTGACTTTTTCTGATGGATTGTAGTAATAGTGGTACTATTCAATTAAATACTGTCAAATATTAATTTTTAATACGTAGTAATCGTAGTAAAAGTTAGAGATTCTTCTTATACTATAAGCGGGTTGCCACACTTAGGTTATTTATTAGAAAAATAGGAGAGAAAAATGGATAGACGAATTAAGATAATCGTTTGTGGAATGTATGATGTGATTGGGATAGTTCGTGATTGTATAAATGCAACTAGCTCATTTGAAATGGTAAATTCTCATAATTTTTCTCAATCTGATATCATTTATTGGATATTTGGCCGAGGCCCCTCAATAAAAAAATATTTTTTTTTATGGATCAAAAAAGATCCAATAATTATCAATCATTGGATTGGATCGGATGTTGTTGTCGAAATGGAAAGAACTCGACAACACGGAATTAATCGAATACCAAATTTTATCCAGGATTTCATATATCATTGGAAGATGAAAAAGGGGGGACTAATGAATTTAGCTGCAGCTCCCTGGTTAGTCGATGAATTATCAAAATTAAATATTAATGCAACATATTTACCAATCACAACAATTGATGAACATAAACTCGAACCGGTGGATATTCACCACGTAAAAGACATTGATTTTTTTAGTTATGTTCTCTTCAAACGTTTTGATTTTTATGGAGGGGACAAAATTGTAAAACTTGCTAATCGATGGCAAAATTATACATTTTTAATAATTTGCCCCGATCTCAATGAAATTCCTCTTGATTTTATTGAAAAAATGCCGAAAAATCTAACTATTTCCCCGAGAGTAGATTGGAATGAAATGCCTGAATTTTATCAACGATCAAAGTTTTTTATTAGATATACTCAACACGATGCTATATCGTTAAGTGTTTTGGAAGCTCTTTATTTTAATCTCCAGGTATTATGGACCTATGATTTTCCCTATACACTTAAAATCGAGACGCAAGAAAAATTATCCGATTCGATCCCATCGTTGGTAAAAAATTGGCATCCAAATGAGAATGGTCATGCATATGTAATCGAAAATTTTTCAGTTGAAAAATGGAGAGCGAATTTTTTAGAGATTATACAAAGCAAAGTATATCAAAATAAAAATGGCATGAGATTTGGGAAATCCTAAATCTTTTTATAGGAAGATCATGGCAATATTCATATTAAATTCAATAAACCCCATCACGTGCGATTCAAACACCGTAAAGAACGATTGTCATAAATATATAAAACAACCCGAAAAAGTTGAGGTTGTCCGGCAGGGTGTCGATTTATCCACGTTTCGTGAGAAGGAAATGATCCCAAGAAACGGATCAATATTGCTCTGTCAAGCACTTGGGAATTCGAACCACATTATAATATCGATAGTATTGTGCGGTCATCTGACAGCAGGAATGGATTTAATGTCACCGAACCAGAAAATCTGACTCGTACGTGCTCGATAAAGGATGCGATTCTGAAGAGATCCCCCAACTCATCCGAAATAATCTGAACTCGTATTCTCTCATTCTAGTAAGAACCAGAAAACAGAAACGGATCTCCGGATCCTCGGAGAGAACTCTCACTATCATTCGATCTGACACTCTATCATCGAAGAAACTTGGTCGAAACGGTTTTCTCTGTCCTCAAAAGAAAGTTCGGGAAAGATTTGAAGCCGAGAAAATACTCTTGACAGATCAAAGAACTCAAGATCAAATTGATCCTCTATAACATCTCTACATTATTCACGCGATCTTGAGCTGCATCAGCTCTGAGGAATTCTACAGAGCAAGAATTATTATTGTTTTGAGTAATTATTTTATTAATGATAATGAATGACATCCTAGTATCCTTATTAAAATACCATTCACTGCCGTTTAATTTAATAAATCCAAAATTTCGTTCAATGGTATTTCATAAAAATAAAAATCCCCTTTTCACCACTATTGATGATTCAATGGAATTAACGAAAAAATGTATTGAAAATGGAATATCATGGATAATCTATCAACAATCGTTACAACCCGATGGTGGGATCGCAGGATATGTAACATTTTCATATGGTTCTTTAAAAATTTCAAAATCGTATCCTGAAACTGCTGGATATACCATTATTACATTATTAGATTATGCTTCTTTATTTAAATCTGAAACTGCATACAATTCCGCTATAAAAATGGCAGAATTTGAATTAAAAATTCAAAATTCAAATGGATCCTTTAATGGAGGAACCTTAGGTTATGAAACCGGACCATCTGTTTTTAATTCGGCTCAAATTGCTGATGGTTTACTAAAAGCATACTTAGTAAACAATGATAAAAAATTTCTCCATGCAGCACTATCAGCATGCAGATGGATTTCCTCCGTTCAAGATGTTGAAGGTTACTGGAGTCGATTCAATTATCTCAGTATGAAAAGAGTATATGATACGAAAGTAAGTCAAACATTATTAAAGGCAGATAAAATTACGAACAATAATGAATTTTTTGATACCGTTGAAAAGAACTTAAATTGGGTAATTAGTAATCAAAATGATGAAGGATGGTTCAATAATTGTGATAACTCATTTAATAAAAATTTATCTCCACTTACCCATACAATAGGATATACAACTCATGGATTGATTGAATGTTATCTCATTCAAAATAATCGTACATGGTTGGATTCTGCAGTTAAACCGTTAACACAATTATTAGATCAGTTTGAAATAACAAAAAAACCCTTAGCAAGCAGATATTTTTCAGATTGGAAACCTGCAACAAAATCAAGTTGTATCACGGGAAATGCTCAGATTTCGTTATGTTGGTTATTATTATATGAAATTCTTAATGATTCTCGTTATTTAAATGCTGCATCAGGATTAAATAATTTTTTAAAATCAATTCAATTTATCAGCCCATACAAGGAAATATCTGGTGCGGTTCCGAGTTCATACCCAATCTCCGGTGATTATCATCCATTTGCCATTACAAATTGGACGGTAAAATATTATGTAGATAGTCTTATTTTAGAATATAAAATTAATAAGACGCTGTTACCCTAATAATATGAAACTATATGTAGCATTTGGAATTAACTTGGGAAAATGATAGAAAAATATGCCTTGTAGAAATCCTCAATAAGGACAAATTGTATGAACCGTGAAGGTTACAGTTAATCGTTTTACAGGTAAGGTCATTTGTCTGCTGGGTGAATATTCTGGTTTTAGAGACCGATGACGATCCCCGTTCCGGTACGCTATTCGGCGACCTGATTGCTGATATATCAGGACCCCAGGGTACTAGGCAATTTTTTCATTCATTACATCGTTAAGGAAACAATATGATAAGGCTCTTCAATCGTTCTTCATTATGGGGAAGATAATTTGGTATTATATCTCTAAAATCCATCCTCCTGAATTCTCATTTATGCAATCTGATGGTGGATACGGGGGTTCTTGAAGTTTACAGCTTTTCATTTACTTTACCCATGGCTTGATATAGGCATTGTAAATTCTCTAGACAGCTTCCATTAAATCATTCATTTTTTGAGATAAAATATTCCAATCTAAATACCTGGTTGCCGCAATGCTGCCATTTGATCCAAACATGGATTTTTTACGGGGATTATGAAATAAATCTATTAAAGCATCTTCGAATTTTTGGTAATTTTCACATACAATGCCACAGTTATACCTTCTTATAATATCACCTGTTGTACTAAGATTTAAACAAACAATTGGTTTTCCTGCGGCCATATAATCAGACAATTTAATAGGATGTGTGATATCAAACCATAACGTTTTGGGATAAGGAATTACCAAAACGTCAGCCTGATTTAATACTTCATTTATTTGAGAGAATTGCACTGTATCAATTTGTAGGATGTCATTCGGTATGAAGCCAAGAACATTAGCTCCATATATTTTAAATACGACGGGAATATTTTTTTGTTTCAGATGTTCAACAATGGTAATAATTGGAAGTATTCCCTTTCCCTCGACAATTGATCCACAATAGGTGAGGGTAAATCTCTCATTGTGGAAAATTTTTTCCAAAGGAAATATAATTGTGGGAAAAGTCCCATTTTCGATAACATTCATTTTATTTCTATTTATTTTATATTCTTTCTCGACATAATCTACAACATTTTTTGAAACCATTATTGATAAATCTGCCTTTTTCATGCTGATATATGTATAAAAGGAGAGGTATGTAGTTAAAAGGAAAGTATTTTTTTTCTCTGAGAATGCTTCAGATTGTTCTTTTGGTAAATCATGAACATCCAATACAATTTTACACTTATACAAAAATTGACAGACGAAAGCAATCATCACCATTCCTAGCGAAACATAGGGCCAGCTTAAAATTAACCGTACTTTTTGATATGATTTATATTCCTTACCAATTATTTTGATGAACGAGAATGGATTGACATTTTCTTTCATTTTCAGAATTTTCGAGTTTTTAAATGTTAAAATTGTATTATTTCTTTGCGTGTAAAAAAA
>Ga0315274_10001878_pt1 | contig 32219 bp, 33 predicted proteins | sample YL17G02_20_MG_FD_203700 | JGI IMG/M metagenome (GOLD analysis project Ga0315274, IMG submission 203700) | Sediment microbial communities from Yellowstone Lake, YNP, Wyoming, USA - YL17G02_20 | ecosystem: Environmental > Aquatic > Freshwater > Lake > Sediment | place: USA: Wyoming | collected...
TTATGTCTTTGCGAAGCAGTGATACAATGGCTTGATAAGCTACCTTTTTCACAGTTTTGTTCCCTTATGAGTATTGATGAAAATGAACTGGTATTTATTTAACAAATTTAATGATACTTACTTATTAATTGTCTTCGTCAAGCATTTTTTAACGTTCAATGATTCTAATACCAAAAACCCTTGACCACTCTACACACCTATGCTATAATACCCTTAGCGGGCATTTTGGTCAACAAACTGTTTTTGCAGCTTGGTACATAGGATCATCCATTTATATTTTCTTAATGGCTCTATCGCTAAATCTCGGCTGTTATTCCGTAGAGGCACAGTGCCTGTTGCCCTTTGGCGCTCGGCGTGCCGCTACGGTATGTTATCATAGCAAACTTAGTGATTGAACCACTTGATGAGCTTGCCCTATTTAATGATGGATACGTACGACATTCCTAGCATATTCTTGCTTTTAATTGCTCTAGGGCTTTTGCTATCCCTATCGGCATTCTTTTCTATATCAGAAACTGCATTGTTCTCACTAAGCAAGGCAAAAATAGAAAAACTTAGGCGAAGCGATGGTAAGCTAGATAAGTTTGTTGCCAAAATCCTCGATGATCCACGCAGGTTATTGATCACTATACTTATCGGCAACACCCTTGTAAACACTGCATCTGCCAGCATAGTTGCATCCTTTGCTACTTCAAATTTGAAAAATAGAGAAATAGGGATCGCAATTGCAATTGCAATTGGTATTACTACCATTATGCTACTTATCTTTGGCGAAATTGTACCCAAGACTATCGCAATCCACCATGCCGAGTCTGTATCTAAATTCGTTGTATATCCTATTGACTTTTTTTCAAGACTGTTCTCTCCTGTGAGAAGGCTTTTCAGTTCTATGACAGATTCATTAATAGAATTTATGAGCGGAGATGAGCAGGATTTAGAGGATAGGGTTACAACTGAAGAACTTAAAACAATGGTTGACATAGCAGAAGAGGAAGGATCAATAGAGCAACAAGAGAAAGAGATAATCAACGCCATCTTTGACTTAAGGCATATAACTGCGGCAGAGATAATGGTTCCAAGAACTGAAATGATCTGCGCATCAGATGATATGACTCTCCAGCAAGTATTTGAACTAGGGCGTGAATTGCAAAGGTCGAAAATACCTGTATATAAAGACGATATTGACAACATATTTGGGATAGCCTATATCAGAGATTTTCCAATGTGGCGGCGCTATAACGTGAATTCTCTAACCGCCGCAGAATTTGTGAATAGGCGTGAAAAGCTGTGGACTTATGGACACGGTACATTAATACGAGAGCCGTTCTTCGCTCCCGAAACGAGAACCGGGATCGGTCTCCTGCAAGATTTTCGTGAACAAAAAACTCGAATGGCTATACTGCTTGACGAGTACGGCGGTACTGCTGGACTGGTAACTATGAAGGACCTTTTGAAAGAATTAGTCGGTGAAATCTCAGAGGAACATGGTGATACTGTTGAGGAGTTTCGTCAGGTTGATGATCGCACAACAATAGTGCTGGGTAAAGCCAGCATACGTGACGTAAACAAAAGGCTGGAACTTGATCTGCCTACTGAAGGTGACATAGACACAATCGGGGGATATGTAGTCAGCCTGTTTGGTCGGATACCTGATGTAGGAGAAACTATTTCGGCAGATTCTATTAATTTCGAAGTCATGGGAGAGGATGGGCGGCGCATATCTGAAGTCTTGATAAAGAAAACTCAGGATGCAGTAGAAGAAGGAGATGATATGGATTAAAGATTGAAGATTATTAAAGATTTGTAATTAAATAAAACTTACCTAATAGGAAACACACCCCCTAACCCCTCTCAAGAGGGGAGTTTAGGCTAATTCCCCCTTTAGCTAAAGGGGGAAGGGGGGATTTGATTAAATAAGTCATATATCTAAATATCTCAAAATAGGGAAGTTATTTATCACGAATACTAAATCGGTTTTCAATTTTCAATCTTTAATCTTTAATCTTTAATCTCAGATATGTTAGACTTATTTTTCGTTATACTTATTATATGTTGTCTGGCTTTGACGGCATTTTTTGATGGGTCTGAGACTGCACTCATATCTGCTAACCGAATGCGCCTTAGAACCATGTCTGAGCAGGGAGACCGTCGTGCAAGAAGAGTGGTTCAACTATTGGATAAGCCCAGTCGGTTGTTGGGTGTAACGCTTGTCGGATCAAACTTATTCTCCGTTGCAAGCACCACATTGGCATCTGTTTTGATTGGGATTTTGCTCAGTCACTTCCTTGAAGGGGATCACCCAACCCTCATGGATGCGCTTACTACGGTTGTAATGACTCCGCTCCTGTTGACCTTCACACAGATTATCCCGAAGGCTGTTGGAAGAGCAAGGGCGAATTCAATATCGCGTGCTGTATCTAACCCAATGAGGTTAGCTTCGGTTCTGCTTTATCCTCTGGCTTATCCCCTCAGCAAGATCGGTAACTCAATCGCACTTTTATTCGGCAGACACAGCGGTCAGGATGATTCAACAGCGATGGAGGAACTTAAAATCCTTGCTAAGCTGGGTGAAAGACACGGAACTATCAGACCTCAGCAGAGCAAAATGATAAGCAGTGTATTCGACCTTAGAGAACAGACAATAGAAAGGGCTATGGTTCCTCTGGTTGACGTCGTGTCTGTTGAGAAAAATACCAGCCTGAAGGAATTTTACGATAAGGTATCAAGGGAAAGATACTCAAGATACCCTGTATATTCGAGAAGAACAGATAATATAGTGGGGATCGTAAACGTTATGGACGTCCTGTATTCAAATGAGAATTCAGGAATCATTAGACCATTTGTTCACGAAGACGTAGTTTATCTCCCTGAATCAAAACATATCACCTCTTCTCTGCAAGAACTCCAGCAAAGTCAGCATCCCATGGGTATCGTTGTGGATGAATATGGAGGCGTGGTAGGTATTGTAACGTTGGAGGACATTGTTACAGAGATAGTCGGTGAGATGAAAGACGATTGGGATAATAGAAAGACCAGTTTTGACGGTATAACGCTTGAATGTGACGGCAGGACTGAAATTGACGAGATTAATGAGCTTATAAGTGCGGATATTCCAAACGAAGAATATGAGACGATAGCCGGTTTTGTTATAAGCCAAATGGACAAAATACCAAAACCACTTGAAGAAACCAGATGGAAAAATATCAGGATCGTAGTTCTTCGATCTAATAAACGAAGTGTTTTAAGAGTAAAACTTGTAGTAGAAAAGGATGAAATTGATGAGCAAACTGAAGCTGGGGATACCGAAAGGTAGTATGGAGGAATCCACAATAAAATGGTTCGGCAAAGCCGGTTACAATATTAGTATCAGTGAGAGATCGTATTATCCTAGAATAGACGATGAGGATATAGATATAATGCTCGTGAGGGCTCAAGAGATGGCTTACCCTTACGTGCAAAAGGGTGTTTTGGATGCCGGTATAACCGGGGAAGACTGGATCAGGGAAAGAAATGCAGACGTGATCGAAGTTGCTGAGATGGTCTACTCAAAGCAACTAGCCAGACCCGCAAGGTGGGTACTTGCTGTAAAGAACGACTCAGACATTCAATCAGTTAAGGACCTTGAAGGGAAGATTATTTCAACAGAACTGGTCGAGGTTACAAAAGCATATCTGGTAAAGAATGGTGTCAATGCCAGTGTCGAATTTTCGTATGGTGCGACTGAGGTGAAAGTTCCGTATCTGGCGGATGCGATAGTGGAAATAACAGAGACAGGAAGCTCATTACGTGCAAACAACCTGAGAATCGTTGACGTTATAATGAATTCAACCGCCAAACTTATCGCAAATAAGGACGCTTGGGAAGATAAATGGAAGCGTAAAAAGCTTCAAAATATAGCTTTGTTATTGCAAGGAGCGATAGTAGCTGAGTCAAAGGTCGGTTTAAAGATGAATATATCAAAGGACGATCTCAATGCACTTCTCAAGATACTGCCTTCGATGCGCAACCCTACTATTTCATCACTCAGCGATGATGGCTGGTACGCTGTAGATACCGTTACAGATGAGGCAGTAGTAAGGGATTTAATACCTGAACTTAAAAGTGTTGGCGCACAGGATATAATTGAGTATCCACTCAATAAGGTGATACCTTAATTGGAAGGATAAGAGGTTTAACTAACAGAATAAAGGATTAGATAAAATCTAATCGAACTCAACGTGGTCGTTGAGTTAAAGACAATGTTTTAATGAGATATATTAATAGAATGAAGAACCAAGAGAAGAAAACCATCAATAAACCCGTAGTCGAAATAGATACTAAGAAGTGCCAAAATTTGGCACAATTGCTTAATTCATTATCTATTCCTTTGGATAAGGAAGATATTGATCTTAAGAATTTCTCTCATGTAGAGATTGGTAATTTCTATTTATTTTTGGTTGCAATATGTCACCAAACCTCTCCACCTGGGAAATTGCCTCTTGAAGGTACGATTAATGGATATCGTAAGCGTGGTTGGGATTACCTATCTGCTAAGTTTGAAGAGAATGTCTATACTAACCGTTCTTTACTGGAACCATCTTGCTGGTTTGATTTTACTACAGAACAAATGTCTTCCTTATATAGAGATACAGAATTAGGCGATCGTCTTTTAGACCCGGAAAGACGCGCCTTGCTTATCCGTGATCTTGGCTTTGTAATGCAAACTGAAGGATGGCATTGGGTTGAAGAAATTTACCAGTTTTGCAAAGGGCGCGTTACAACAGGTAAACCAAATCTCCTAAATACTCTGGCAAAGTTTAAAGCATATAATGATCCAATAAGGAAAAAATCTTTGTTTCTTCTTTCGCTTATGAGAAATACGGGATTATGGAAATATCCTGATGAAAGTAAACTCGGTCCGCCAATAGACTATCACGAGGTTCGTGGGCATCTGCGGATTGGGACAGTTAAAGTCAATAGTGAAGAACTCAATAAGAAATTGATGGATGCCAAACCAGTTAGCTGTGGAGATGATCTGGAAATTCGAGGTGCAGTGTATGGCACTATCATGTTAATTTCAGAACTCACTGGTCTTAGAAATCCAAGTCAACTTCATTATATGTTTTGGAACGTTTTTCGTTCTTGCTGTAAACGGGAATCACCGCATTGTAAGGGATGTCCGCCAAACTGTTCATTGCCGATTCGTTATGTTCCGATGGCGATTCACCAACATGGTTATCGGCAGTGCCCTTTCTCATCAGTATGTGCAAGCGTAAATATCACTTATCGGTATCAAGAGCATGTATTTGAAACGGAATATTATTAGTCAAGGGGGGAAGTATTGATATGGAAAATAAGGAAAACGAAAAAAATAACAAAGATTTGCGATTTGTATTCGTTTCAATGTTATTTGCGTTAACGATCGGAAATATAGTGGCGCAGTTTACTCAACTCTTAACCATACCAACTTACTATCCCGCCTATTTTCATTTGCTGCTAGCAGTCTTTGTCGTGGTAACAAGCTGGGTTGGATGGGCTCGATCACAAGCACCGGGGAATGTTCAACCAATTCAAGCGGTTTTTAGTTGGGATTTTATTGTCCTTTTAGTTGATATTTTTCTTGTTTTATGCTACTTCACCATTGTTAAAGGTGCTGAGATGCCTCAATCAGGAACTCATGTAACAGCATCCGCAGATAACGAGACATTTTGGATGATAATTATATTCGCAGGATACCTATTTTGGGATTTCTTGACAAAAGTTGTTATCAAATCACAATCCAATTTAAGTTTCTGGAAACGACTGAGTACCCCATACTTCATTATTAAAGGCTTGATGGTAACAGGGGGTTGTTTAGCTTCGATTATAATCATTAGGTGTATATTTTGGAACATATCTTCAGATCGCGGTGTGATCTTGGTAGATATACTACTAATTGCTATTGTATTTATTTATCGAGCATTGAAGCAATTCATAAATGCGAATCTAGTCTGGTCTAAACACGTTAAATCATTGAAATAAAGATTACTAAACTAACTTTCAACCTTTAACCCATGCAGGAGATTTCTATGACTCAAGAGAATGAAATTAAAGCGGAAGAAATAACCGAAGAAGCAGCCGAAGAAGTTATAGAGGAAACTGAATCTTCTGAGATTCCACCCGTGACTTTTGAAAGCTTTATTTTTAACCTATATAACGTAGCCCTTATAAATTTTGGGTTTCGTGACCCCGAAAGCGGAAAGATAATCCGTAATTTGCCAATGGCAAAGCACACAATTGATACTATGGGGATGCTTGAGGAGAAAACTAAAGGCAATCTCACAATAACAGAGAGCAATCTTCTGGAAAACCTCCTTTATGAACTAAGGATGAGTTACTTGCGATCGCTCAAATTAGCTGAAAGTGAACCTAAAGAGCAAGCACCTCCACAAGCCTCTTCGGAGGAAGAAAAACAAGAATCTTAAGTAGGACATTCACTAAATGGTTTTCTCGCTAAATACCTTATGGTTTAAATGGCACGCCTCAGCGTGCCGCTATGCTGTTTTTGATGTAGGGACACGCTGATGCGTGTCCTAAAATAAACATAACAAACTTAGCGAGAAAACCACTAAACCTTTGCAATACTGGATTTCCGTTTTCACGAGAATGACAAATTGTATGTCTTGTCATTCCAGCGAAGGCTGGAATCCAGTAAAACTCATAATGGTTAAACGGATATTATAACTTTAGGTCAATTCGAATGCGGCAATTTACAGATGAAGAAAAGAAAATGATCTGGAAAGAGATTTTAGAGGAATTTCCGGATGATGTTACAATGCAAGAAGTTCATTATGTACGTCTGCTACACTATTACCAAACGAAAGACATGACCCCCAGAGAACGCATAGTTTTTTTTAGCAATTTTCAAAAAGAAAACAAAGAAAATAGGGACATTTCCTCGTAAAACATGCCAACAAGCCTGTTTTATGGGTAAGTTATTTTTATACATATTTTATGTCTATGAATTAACACAACACTAGATGAAGGGAGTGAAAGTCAAATGAAATCAAAAGGACCAGTAATTAAGACACGAATAGGAGTTATCTCCGATACCCATATTCCCAAACAGGCTGATCAACTGCCACAGGAACTTCTTGAGGAATTTTCAAAGTTCGCTTTTATCATCCACGCTGGAGATTTCGAGGACTTGAAAACATTAAAGGATCTTCAGAAAATTAATCGAGTCATCGCAGTTCCCGGGAATATGGACCCAAAGGAGATTAAAGATCAACTAAAACACAAGGAAATTATAAACGTTGACCATCACAAGATCGGGGTGATCCATGGCTGGGGAGATCCTCACAAACTAACGAGGACTGTTTTACAGGAATTCAAGGATGATGGAGTTCACTGCATAATTTTTGGTCATTCACATCAGGCTTTCAACGAGGTTATTGACGGTATACTTATGTTTAACCCCGGCAGTCCAACAGATAATATATTTGCCCATTTTAAATCTTACGGCATACTGGAAACATCCCCTGATGGTATTAAAGGACAGATAATCCGTTTGGGAGAATAGATATGGAAACAAGGTTTAGTAAACACTTAAAACTATCTGTTTCATGGTTTGTATTGCTTTTTTTCACGTTGTTTTTCTTCGTTGCCTGCGGTAAGGCTAACAGTGAAGTTAAAGTGCGCCAGGCAACTCACGCTGATGATCAGTGGTATCCGAGTACGGCTAAGAAGCTGGCTGAAGTGGTGGATGGCTACCTTGCGAAAGTAAAAAGCGACACTGTACCGGGGAAAGTCATTGGGCTGATAGCTCCTCACGCAGGCTATCGCTTTTGTGGACAGGTGGATGCTTATGCTTATAAGCAAGTTAAGGGCATGAGTTTTGATACTGTTGTACTTATTGGTCCCAGTCATCATTTTGGATTTCCCGGTGCGGCGATATATGACAGCGGCGTGTTCCGCAACCCATTAGGTGACGTGGAAGTAGACAGCGTAATAGCTAAACAGTTGATTAAAGAGAATCCTGAAATTAAATCCTATCCGCAGGCTCATATCCCGGAACATTCCATAGAGGTTCAAATACCATTTTTACAGCGAACTTTAACGAGTTTCAAGATAGTGCCGATACTTATGCAGGATTTTTCAAAGCAAAACTGCGATATGCTGTCAACAGCATTGGCTAATGTTTTGAAGGACAAAAAAGTGCTTCTGATCGCAAGCACTGATATGACACATTATCCAGTTTATGACGAATCTGTCAAAGCTGATAAGGTGACAATGACTGCATTGGAGACTATGAATTCCGACACAATGCGCCAACGGCTTGATGAATATATGAAAAAAGGTGTGCCTGAATTATATTGTATGCTGTGCGGGGAAGGACCTGTCTATGTAGTAATGGATACAGCAAAGAAACTGGGTGCTAATTCTGTGAAGGTACTCAAACATGCCAATTCGGGTGACGTTCCCGAAGGCACTAAAGATAGGGTGGTGGGATATATGGCGGTTGCATTTTACGAGTCTGACAAAACTGAAAAGAAAGTCTCCTCTAATGATCTGGATGCTCCTTTAACCGAAAAACAGCAAGAGATACTTATTAAACTAGCTCGTGAGACTATTGAGCTATATCTTAAAAATGGTGAAAGGATCCAATTCGAGCCACAGGACGAAAGGCTGAAAGTAAAACAGGGAGCTTTTGTTACGCTCAGAAAACAAGGTAATCTTAGAGGGTGTATTGGCCACATAGTACCTATGGAACCGTTGAGTGACACAATTATAGACATGGCAATAGCATCGGCTACTGAGGACCCAAGATTCCGAAGGGTTACACCAGATGAGATGAAGGACATAGACATCGAAATTTCGGTACTTTCAATCCCACGGCGGGTTAAGAGCGCAGATGAAATTGAGATGGGAAAGCACGGTGTTATCGTAGGCAGAGGAATGAGAAAGGGGGTTTTTCTACCGCAGGTTGCTGATGAAACTGGTTGGGACAAGGTGACTTTTTTACAGCATCTCTGCGCCGATAAAGCTGGGCTACCAAAGGACGCATGGAAAGATAAAGACACAGAGATTGATGTATTTACTGCACAGGTGTTTGAGGAAAAGAAATGAAATCAATTTTAGTACGTAAACAAGTTTGGTAAAAGAGGTGATATTATGGGTACGTTTTCCTCTCGTAAACATAGCGAAGTAAGAAGACCAGCAGTTGCTGGATCATTTTACCCTGGTTCTGCGTCAATGCTGAAAGCGATGATAAATGAGTTCTTGTTAAACGTGGATAGTATTCCTGTTGATGGAAATGTTATGGGGCTTATAGTACCTCACGCTGGCTATATGTATTCCGGCCAGGTTGCCGCTTACGCCTATAAGCAGATTCAGGGAATGAATTTTGATACGGTAGTGATGATCGGTGTCAGCCATCGGATGCCATTCAGAGGAGCCGCTATATATAAATCAGGAGCTTATGAAACACCGCTTGGTAATGTGAAAGTGGATGATGCTCTTGCATCTGAGTTGATGGCTCAAACCGATATATTAGAGTTTCTTCCTGATGCGGATGCAATAGAACACTCGCTGGAGGTACAGGTTCCGTTCCTGCAGGTTGTTTTGCCGGAGTTCAAGATCGTTCCTATACTCATGCGTGACTGGTCAGGGATAATGGGGCACGCAATAAGTGACGCCCTTGCCGCTACAATGAAAGATAAGAACGTTCTGCTAGTCGCAAGCACCGATATGTCACATTACCATCCTTATGGGGATGCGGTTTTTATGGATGATGTAGCCCTAACGAGCATTAAGCGCATGGACGTTGAACAGCTTGAGGACGACCTTGCATCTGGTGAGGCTGAGTTATGCGGTGCAGGTGGGGTCATTGTAACACTGATGACAGCTAAAAAACTCGGTGCTGAAGGCATTGAGATATTGAAATATGCTAACTCTGGGGACGTAACAGGGGATAAGTCAGACGGCGTAGTGGGGTATTTTTCTGCGGTGATATATCATAAGGCATAATCAGTTTTTAGGAGGGAAATATGGAAAAACTCGACCGAATAACTGTTAATCCTCAAATATGTTTGGGACAACCAACAATAAGGGGGATGCGCATAACTGTGAGTGTAATACTCAAGATGCTGGCAAATAATAGTTCAACCCAAGAAATTCTTGAAGCTTATCCCGAATTGGAGGAAGAAGATATACATCAGGCAATAATGTATGCTGCATGGGTGGTATCTGAGCAAATCCAAAAACTTCCAGCCGCTTGAGGACACATTATGTCGAAAATAGAGCTTCTAGCGGATATGAATATATCACCAAAAACCGTAGAATCCTTGCGGCAACAAGGATGGAACATTATCAGGGTTTCTGATATTTTACCAGCAAACACACCTGATTATATTATTCTGGAGTTTGCCCGTAATAATGGCAAAGTGATAATAACTCAAGATTTAGATTTTTCCACTATGATAGCATTAAGTGGATATAATTATCCTAGTCTTATTACAGTAAGATTACTTGATTCCGATCCAGATATTGTTACAAAAAGGCTTCTAGAGGTTCTTCCAAACATTAGTTATAATCTTTTGGAAGGTTGCATTGTTACCATAGAAGAAATTAATGTAAGAATTCGCAGATTACCAATTTAAATGCAAAAAAGCTTCAAGATAATTTATTACTACAACCATATATATAGCAAAGCTTGCAAAACTTTATATTGGAGATTACAAAATTGGCAGAGCAAATTAAAGCAGTAAGAGGAACTAAAGACGTTACACCCGACGAGGTTTATAAATGGCAACACGTTGAGTCCATTGCCAGATCAGTATTTGAGACTTTTGGATTCAGAGAAATACGCACACCCATATTTGAGCATACTGAGCTTTTTGTCAAAGGCACAGGTGAGACCACAGACATAGTACAGAAAGAGATGTATACCTTCAACGACAAAGGCGGGCGCAGCCTTACACTCAGACCAGAAGGTACGCCGCCAATAGTGCGATCTTATCTGGAAAACAATTTATTCGTTGATGTGCCAGTATGTAAGCTATACTATATCGGACCAATGTTCAGGTATGAGCGTCCGCAGGCGGGAAGGTTCAGGCAACATCAGCAGATAGGGGCAGAGATACTTGGCGCTTCCAGTCCTTATGCTGATGCAGAACTCATATCTATGTATTTGCATTTCGTATCAAAGCTGGGCATACAGGATTTGCAATTACATCTCAACAGCGTTGGCTGTGCGGAATGTAAGCCATTGTATAATGAGGCACTGAAAGCTTACGCCTTAGAGCATTTTGATTCATTGTGTGAAACTTGCAGGGATCGCTTTGAGCGTAATCCACTGCGTATGCTGGACTGTAAAGTTGAAACTTGTCGTGCCATATTTGCTCGTGGACCTGTGATGCTGGATCACCTTTGCGATAATTGCCAGAATCATCTTGACACCGTTGTTCAGGCTTTGAATATGCTCGGATTGCCGCATGAGCTAGACCCATTTCTTGTCAGGGGATTGGATTATTACACCAAGACGGTGTTTGAGGTTACAGCTAGAGGACTCGGTTCTCAGGATGCAATAACCGGCGGCGGCAGATACGATAATCTGATAGAGCAAATGGGAGGTAAGCCTACACCTGCACTTGGATTCGGAAGCGGTCAGAACAGGCTTATAGCTACTATGGAAGCACAGAACGTCGCATTTCCTGATCCACCAAATATTAAAGTATTCATAGCTTCTCTCTGCGAACAGGCTTCTTCGATAGCATTTGAGGTCGTATATTTACTCAGACAGAAGGGGATCGCTGCTGAAGCTGGTGTGGAAGGTAAAAATCTCAAAAGCCAGATGAAAGCCGCTAATAAGATGGGAGCAAAATACGTCGCTATGATAGGTGAGGATGAGTTAGATAAAGGTATCGTCACTCTTAGGGATATGGTTAGCGGTGAACAGGAAGAAGTTGACATTCAGATGGTGGTTGATATTTTAGCCAAAAAATAGCCTATTTGTGTTTGTAGTAGTGGTTCACCAAATTAATTCCTTACGTTCGTAGTAAGGCGATTTATCGCCTTAAATGCAATGAATTGCATTACTACAAACTACAAAAACTAATTTGGTCAAGCAATAGTGCAATATAGTAATTATCTAAATAGCTTTTATTAAGGTGAGGATATATGAGTATAAGAACATTGAGTTTTTTTATGGTTGGGGTGATTTTAATAATTATTGTTTTTATAGCTTTATTTGCTTTCGTTTTTCCAATACAAAAACGGGCATTAACAGAGCAATTCACTGCCTGTGAAAAAAGCTATAATGATGGAAAATACCAGGAAGCTGTAAATCTTCTTGAAACATTCATCAAAAAGCATCCCGGAAGTAAAAAGACATCAGATGCTTACTATTATCTGGCAATGTCAAAACAAAAGCTGGGAGATAACGCTGGAGCAATGGATTTATGGGGAAAAATTATAAAAAAATATCCCAAAAGTAAAAATATTGCAGAAGCGCATTATTATCTTGGTTATGGATACGAAAACGACAAACAATACGATCAGGCAGAGGAAAAATATACTGCCATCGTTAAAAATTATCTTGATGTACCAATAACTGCAGGTGCGATGTTAGGGCTAGGTAGAATCTATGAGATGAAAGGTCAGGAATCAGAAGCCATCGCCAGCTTTCAAAACGTGGTTGACAAGTATCCAGATTCAGAATTTATCAAAGAAGCAGAACAAAGGCTTGGTAGCATAAATCTCAATAAATTTCTCAAAGATAACACAAAAACTTATACCGTTAAAAAAGGTGATAATCTGGTAACGATTGCGCGCAATTTCCACACCACTCCTGAACTGATAATCAGGCTTAGTGATCTGAAAAGCCATTCCATGAATATCGGACAAACTTTAAAAATACTTGATGGAAGCGGTTTAAACGTATTGATTGATCTGACAAAATGTAAGCTTTTTCTCAAATCGGGAGATAGTATCATTAAACGTTACTACGTATGCGTTGGTAAAAAAGAAACACCTACTCCCTCTGGAAGTTACAACGTAATAGAGAAGATGGTTAATCCGACGTGGTTTTCTGATTCACAGACAGGCGGTTTAGGTGAAGTACCTGGCGGTGACCCAAGAAATGAGCTTGGAACTCGCTGGATAGGCTTCAAACCTTCTTTTGGAGTACATGGAACTATATTTTCAGACTCCATCGGAAAAGCAGAAAGCCATGGGTGCGTCAGGATGAACAAGGAGGATGTAGAGGAGCTTTATGATCTGGTAACTACTGGAACCCCAATTAAAATAGTGCCTTAGACCAATAATGTTTCTTATAAAACAAAGGGAATTTCATAATGTCAAAAAATGTTAATGTATGTAATTAACTTGAATAATAGGCGTTATTATAATATCTAAAACATAAGGAGCATTAAATTGATTGCATGTACCATGACTATGGGTATTATGGGAATTCGCAGAGAGGAACTGATAGATGGGATCGAGGAGGGCGGCGTGGCGGCGTTTCTTGAGGACGCTGATCACTCCAATATGACTTTGTTCATCTAAAAAGGAGGACGAAATGCCTGAGAAAAAGCTTGGAGTCTTGATTCTGGGAGCGGGATGGGTTTCTACTCAACACATTAAGGCTTTTCAAACTAACCCACACACTGAGGTTGTCGCTATAAGCAGTCGAAGGCTGGAAGGCTGTAAACTGCGTGCAGATGAAGCGGGTCTGAAAGACGTAAGCCTTTACACCGACTATGATAAGGCTTTGAAACACGAAGGCGTTGACATAGTGTCTATATGCACACCCCAGCACCTTCACGCAGAACATACAATAGCGGCGGCAGAAGCCGGGAAACACATAGTCATTGAGAAGCCTATCGCCAACAGCCTTAAAGAAATGAAAGCGATGAAGGATGCTGTCCACAAAGCGAAAGTTAAGACCGTTGTGAGTTTTGTCCTTAGATGGAATCCACTATTCCTGACAATTAAACGGATGATAGCGGATAATGCTCTTGGGGATTTATATTACGTCGAGACGGATTACCAGAGCAACATCGCAAGCTGGTGGTCGGGTTTTGAGATGGCGAGAAGGAAAGATACAGGCGTTAGCGCATTTCTGGTAGGTGGATGCCATGCCATTGATGCAACACGATGGTTTGCCGCAAAGGGTGAATATGAATCTGCAAAACCGATAGAAGTTTTTACCTACTCAGGCGGGTGGAGAAAAGGATCGGATACTGAGTATGATTATTACGCAAACGTATGGCGGAAGAATGCACCTGTATTAGAATATGATGGTCTTGAGGTAGCTCTTATCAAATTCGACAACGGTGTGATGGGTAAGGTATCGGTCAACTTCGATTCTATTATGCCGTATACGTTCCCGATTGAAATTTTCGGCAATAAAGGCACGATAAAGAACAACCGTGTCTGGTCTCACAAATTCCCCGGGCAGACAAACTGGGTCGAGATTCCTACGATCCTGCCTGATACAGCGAACGTAACTCACCATCCTTTCCAGGGGGAGATGGATCACTTTGTCGAGTGCATACTTGCTGACAAAGAATCTCACTCGAATCTGGATGATGCTATACTAACGCACGAGGTTGCTTTCGCCGCATTGAAATGCTATGAGACAAAACAGCCTGTAAAACTTCCACTGATATAATTTTAGAGTGCTGAAGCCATGCTTCAGCACTCCATAAGGGAGACGTAACGATGAAAGTCGGCTTCACAGAACGTGATATAACTCCTGAACCGGGCATGGAGAGACCCGGCGGGTATGGTAAAGCCTTTCATAATGGAAATATCCATGATCCGTGCAAGATACGTGCTTCGGTGTTTGATGATGGACAGAACCGTGTCGCATTTGTAGGGATTGATACGTTAGCGGTGCCTAAAATACTTGTCCAGAATGCCCGAAAAAGAATAGAGAAAGCCTGTGGCATCTCACCTGATGCAATTCTCGTCGGTGCATCACACTCACATTCAGCAGGTCCGCTGAGTATGGTTCTCCCCGAACAGTTTGACCACGCATCACCGCTCGCTCAGCATCTCGCTTACGAAGTAAGCTCATGCGCTGACCCAAAATACATGGAAACCGTAGAGCGAGAGCTTGTTTCCGCAGTCGTTGAAGCTAACGAAAAACGTGTTGATGCAAAATGCGGAATCGGGTCGGGTCGTGAGGATAAAGTTGCCTTCAACAGACGTTTTCTGATGAAGAATGGGTTCACCTGCACACACCCGGGGAAATGCAATCCAGACATCGAAAAACCTGCGGGCCCAACAGACCCGGAAGTCGGTGTTATCGGTGCATGGAACGCTGAAGGTAAGCTAATAGGCTGTGTGGTAAACTTCGCATGTCATGGCACAACCGGACCGGGAAGCACATCTGCTGACTGGATATACTACCTTGAGCAAACCATTCGCAGTGTCATGGGTGAGCAAGCGATCGTAGTATTCCTCAACGGCGCTTGTGGTGATATTACTCAGGTTGATAATCTAAGTCCTTACAATATTGATTTTGGAGAGCGTGCCGCGCGGTACGTTGGAACGAGAGTTGGCGCAGAAGCCATCAAAGTGCTTGTAACTGCTGAACCAGGGGAATTAATACCTGTAAACGCACAAGTAAAGGTATTGCATATACCACGCCGAAAACCCAGTGATGCAAGATTAGAACGTGCATTAGAGATAGTTGAGCGTGATCCGTCACAGGTTGACTCAACTGAATGGACGTTTGCCAAAGAAGTTATAATGCTTGATGCTTTAATCCAAAAAGAACCAGTTGTAGATGTGGAAGTGCAGGCGATCCAGGTCGGTCCGTCAGTATTTCTTGCGAATCCTTCAGAATTCTTCTGTCAATACGGTTTAAACCTAAAGGCAAAAAGCATGTTCCCATTCACGTTCCCGGTGGAGCTTGCCAATGACTGCGTGGGTTACGTTCCAACTGAAGAAGCAATGGGTAAACAAGGTGGAGGTTACGAAACGCGCCTGACAGCTTACAGCAATCTGGAGGTTGGCGCAGGTGATAAGATAGTAAATGAACTGATTAATCTAGCTAATGGACTAACCCCCGGTGAAGTTCCAGAACCACCGAAGATTGATCCTGTCAATGCCCGTTGGACTTATGGCAACGTTCTACCGGAACTGTCATGAGATGCTTTCAATAGCAATAAACATCTAACCCCTCTAATCCCTCCTTAGAAAAGGGGAATTAGAGGGGATTTGAAAAGCTTAATGTCAAATAACTCCCCTCTTGAGAGGGGTCCGGGGGTGTGTTTAATAGACATGCCTCATTTAAATATTTTCGTTATTTCGTCAGCTTCAAATATTGGTAATGGATACTCTTTAAAACCGTCTTTAATGATCAAGTCTTTTTCTATGACCTGACCGATCTTTGAGCATGGTATACTATTTTGAATGAGTGCGTTGATGATATTTTCACTTTGTGATGAATCAGCAATTATGATTAATGCGCCAGAAGCTATTACACCCAGAGGGTCTAAACTAAATTCACGACATAAAGTCTCACATTCTGGAAACAGATTGATCTGATCCTTCCAGATGATCATTCCTACCTTTGAGCATCTTGCGATCTCGTGCAGACCTGTTGCAAGCCCGCCTTCAGTTGGATCATGCATAGCGTGTATTCCGCCTACGTTACAGGCGATTGTGGCATCCTTCAATACAGATATGCCGGGGTCTTTCAGATATTGCTTGGATCGTTTGACGTATTTTTGCGAATAGCCATGAGACAAAAGCACGTCTTCACGCTCACGGGCAATTAAGGAAATGGCCTCAATGGCAATACCTTTGGTGAGAGTACATCATCACCGATTTTTGCACCTGAACTTGTCACGAGTTTGTCTTTTTCAACCTGTCCAAGCATCTGTCCCACAACAATAGGACGATCCAGACCATAAGTGATCTCCGTATGTCCACCGCATAAAGTGATATTGAAATGCTCACATGCTGAGATTATTTGTGAGAAAATATCTTTTACAAAAGATTCCGATGTTTTGTTTTCTGGCAACAGGACTGTTACTAAAAGCCATTGAGGAGTAGCACCCATAGTTGCTATGTCGTTCCCGCTGATGCACACGAGATACCATCCTATCTCATCAGTCGCAAAAGTTATAGGGTCTGTCTTTGCAACGAGGTAACTATCACCACCCGTATCAATTACAGTAGCATCCTCTCCAACCTTTGGTCCTACTATCACCTTTGGGTCATGGATGCGATAGCTTGAAAGCAAAGATTCAAGCAGTTCAGGACTGAGTTTTCCAACTGGCAGTTTCATTAAAACCTCCGTGTATTTATAGATTGTGCATTAGAATTAATCGTAGGGACACGCTGATGCGTGTCCTGTATAATAGTTATGCACAAATAAATAACAGAAATGGTATTATTGTATATATGTGTAGACCTGAAGTCAAGTTAAATGCCATCAAAGCAAGTATAATACCAATTGCTAATTCAAATACAACATTGGTAGTCGCATCCCTTTAGGGTGCGCTCCCGCAGGCTAAAGCCTTCGACTACCTATTATGTAGTGTTTCTATTGAAAATTGGTATAATATTCTTTGTGTCCTTCGTGCCTTTGTGACTTGATGTTTGGATTTCCTCGGACGAAAACTTTATACTTGGCAAGCCCAAAACACAAACATGAATGTTGAAACTGATGGTGAATCAGAAAATTTATAATTGAAAAAAGTGGTTTCTTTTGATATACTTCGGAAGTCTAAAGCCATTCGCTACATTCATAGATCGCTGTAGTAGAAGACTTCAGACTTTCACTATTATATTTTCACGATTATAAAGTTGGAAGGAAGGTTGACAGATATGTGTATTAACAGTTCCCGTCAATTTAAAGCACTCTACGTCTCTAAACTAGGTGATAATTCAGACGGGTCTTCGTGGTCTAAGGCGTTCACGACTATACAAAAAGCCCTTGATGCTGTATCAGACGATAGGGGCGGTCACAGAATCATCATACGTCCAGACACTTACATGGAAAGTATGCTTGCACCTGCCTTCAAGGGAGCAGACGGCGCATATAATGAGTTAATCGGTGATGTAGATGGATGTTATGGTTCAGGCACAACAGGTAACGTCGTCATTGATTCAGGTGACCCATCCAGAGGGTTCAAAAGCTATGACTGGTACGGTCCCATAAGGGCTTATAAACACAACTGGTCGGCTGAACACACTGAGCCATCTTTCTCTGCAAATGGCTGGGACCGATGGCTTCTTCGTGGTCTTTACGTTACAGGCGGTGATGGTGGATTGATGTGGGACCTTGTAGACCAGACTGAGCCATTCACTGTTATTGTTGAAAACTGCATTAGCTTAGGGCGTGCTTTCGGCGGAGGTGTCGCCAGTTGCCTTTCACGACCTGATGAACCCATAACTTTTAGGCAATGCGTATTGTGGGCATTGGACTGGTGGGGTGATACCGCCGGTGCTTACGTAAGGGTCGAAAATCCCTCCATGCCCGATATGCCAGACGTGATCTTTGAAGATTGCACAATGGTCAGCCCTCAGTGTGCGCTTAAAGGAGGCAATTACGGTTTTCATACCTACATGCGCATAAAAGTGAATCGTTGTCGTCTCATTGTCCTGAACTTTTCACAGCCAGTCGGCACTCCAACTAACGGAGTGATCCAGAGTGTTCAAAACGGCAAATACCTTCACTTAGACCTTGAAGATACAACAGTAATGGGATACAAGGTCTTTGGCGTGACGGTAGACAAAGACAGCGAGGTGGATATTGGTTACACAACCAAAGGTGCCGTTCAGGCTTACGTACAGTTCCAGCAGGACGTTCCAAAAGGATTTTATCGCTTACAGCAATGGCCCGTTGATGTGTTTCAAACTATCATACCTCAACAACCCAAACGTGAGCTTGAATTAACCGAGAATGGTGAAATGATCCGCAAGGATATGTGCGAGCTATCGGGAATAGTGTGGAAGGAGCGCCTTTGTAATATGGCTTGTGTCAGACCCGCAGGCGGTGGTACTGCTCAAGATTATTACCTTGAGTTTACAGATGCAGAGACAGGTGAAGTGCTTGCAAAGTTCGCCGAAGGATACGGGCTTGCCTGCGCTCACGTGAAGGACGGCGTTTTCTACGCCTTTGCTTCACTCTACGAAAATGGTACGTGGAACAACGTCACCCTTTTCAAATCATCCGATCTCAAGAATTGGGAGACAAAATTAATACTTGAGCAGGATAATGAGCATCTATTTAACACATCTGTATGCGATAGTCCTGACGGTTTCGTCATGGCTTACGAATCCGATGATCCAAAGTACCCTGCATTCACAATAAAGTTTGCCGTATCAAAGGATTTAGAAAACTGGCAAAAAATTCCTGATGCCATTTTTGGGACAAATAGGTATACAGCCTGCCCTTGTATCCGATACGTCAACGGTTATTATTACGTCCTGTATCTTGAAAACAGAAGCCCACGACATTACTATGAAACCTACGTCACCAGATCAAAAGACCTGAAACGATGGGAACTGAGCAGTGCAAATCCTGTCCTCCGTCCCACAGAGATTGACGATGCTATCAACGCTTCCGATCCAGAGATAGTTGAGTTTAATGGAAAGACTTACATTTACTATGCAGTAGGTGATCAGCTTACGTGGATGAATATTAAACGGGCAATTTATAACGGTTCTCTAAAAGATTTCTTTGAGCGATGGTATCTCCAGTTGGGCATTGAGGATCACGGAACTTTTGTTGCCCAGAAATCCGTTAGAATGTAGTATTTGACCGATTAAGTTTTTGGGGTTTGTAGTAAGACGATTCATCGTCTTTTAACGTGCAATGAATTGCACTACTACAAACTGATTAAACCAAATAATCTATTCGGTTCACCAGTAACAGTGAAAGGGATAATTAAGAACATGGATATTAAAAGTATTCCGATTGGTATTGTTGGTACAGGTGGTATTGCTCAGATACATTTGACTGCTTATAAAAATCGTGGATTTAACGTGGTTGCCGCATGTGACATTGATGAAAATAAGGTAAAAACCACTGCGGAAAAATTCGGAATCAAAGATTATTTCACTGATTTCAATAAACTGCTTCAAATTCCTGAAATACAGGTGATAGATATTGCACTCCAACCATGGCAAAGGCTTCCTGTTATTGAAGCATCTGCAAAAGCAGGTAAGCACATATTATGTCAAAAACCTTTCGCTATGAGCATGAAACACGCAGTGGCTTTTGTTGAGGTATGCGAACGTTACGGTGTTAAACTGATGGTAAATCAGAACTCATGTTTTGTGCCTGGTTTTTTGGCTATCGAACCATACATGAAACCTGAATTCATGGGAGATATATATTATTCAAGTATCGAAGCCACAGGATTTGTCCCTAATTTCCCCGAAAGGCATCTTATTCCAGCGATGATGGTACATCATATCGCATTGGTTCACAAATGGTTTGGTAATATTAGCAGTGTTTTTGCTATGGCAGAACGTGAAGGTGGCAAAATAGAAGACGGTGAGAATCTTGGAGTTCTCATGCTGGAGTTTGAAAACGGTGTAAAATGCCTTCTCGTAACAAACTGGGTCTGGCGTGGTAAAGTAGGAAGACGTAATCATCCAATAGAGGAAATTCGTATTCAAGGCACAAAAGGCACTATATTTGGTCACAGTCAAGACATGAATGTCCATTTAACAGAACCAGAGGTTAAAGATATACGTCCAGAAATTAAAGGAGTATGGTTCCCTGATGCCTTTGGCAATTCGATGGCACACTTTCTTGAATGTGTCGCTAAGGACCTTGTGCCAATCACCAACGGACGTGATAATCTGGATCAGGTAATACGGACAGTATTTGCTTCATATCGCTCAATTGAAGAAAAACGGGCAGTGTCTCCTGCGGAGATACCGTATGATTCCGATATAGATTACAATCCCTGAACTTACAAATTCAAACAATACAAGGAGGAGAAAATGATGAAAGTAAAGCAAGTATTTTTCAACATCTTTCTAGCTCTGGTCGCTATTGTTATGTCAGCAAATATCGCTTCGGGAGCAATAGATCAGAGAAATATCGTCGGTTTATGGCTTTTTGATGAATCAGAAGGTAACTTAGCCAGAGACTCATCTGGAAATAGATATGATGGTAAGATAACAGGAGCGCAAAGGATAGCGGGAAAATTCGGAAACGCTCTGGAATTCAGTGGTAAAGACTTTGTAACTGTGCCTGACGCACAAAACCTGAGAGTCGGGGATAAATTCACCATGCAGGCTTGGTTTTTCGCCAGAGATATTGGTAATTGGCGTCAAATCATTGCCAAAGATAATGAATACCTGCTTAGAATAGACCCGCCTCAAGAAGGCAATAAAATGTCTGCATTCATCAAGGTTGGCAACGCCTGGGAACCACGATTGAGTGCATCTGTACCTGAGCTTGAAACGTGGATACATATCGCCGCAACCTATGACAGCGATCAGGTGAAGTTATACGTTGATGGCGCACTAATCGGAAATATTAGCAGGCCGGGACAAGTCCAGCCAACCAAAAATCCGGTGGAGTTCGGTAAATGGAGTGGTGCTCTTATGGGTGATGACGTAGGATATTTCGTCGGCACGATTGATGAAGTTGCTATTTTCAATACTACTCTAACAGAGAATGACGTCAAAGAAACGATGAATGGACTCCAAAGGTTCAGTATGTCTGTAGAAGCATCGGGCAAACTTGCGAATACATGGGGTAACATAAAAGATAAATAATCTGAACTACATTAGTATTACTGGTTCACTGAATTAATATTTAATGGCAATAGAAGGCTTTTAAATCCCCCCTTCCCCCCTTTTTCAAAGGGGGAATTAGCCTAAACTCCCCTCTTGAGAGGGGTCCGGGGGTGTGTTTCCTATTGGTAAGTTATTTAATCACGGATCCTTAACATGAAAGGAAGCAATTTTGAACGATAGAGAGCGTTTTCTTACAACAATGCGTTTTGGGCAACCGGATCGTATACCTTATTGGGAATGTGCGTTCTGGGATGAGACTTTTCAAAGATGGGTTTCTGAAGGTATGCCAGAATCGGTAATTAATCCATTAACAGAAGAATCCCTGAGAAACTACTTCGGTTTTGACCGTAGCTTTGGTGTATACTTTCGTGGAACTATGCCAGTAAATCTAGGGTTTATACCGGGCTTTGAATATAAAGTCATCTCTGACGAAGATGATGTTATAACTGAGCAAGGCGGAGATGGAGTTATTTCTCGCTGGTCAAGGAGAGGTAATTCAACGAGACAGTTTATTCGATTTCCGGTGCAGAATCGGGAGGATTTCCTTGAGATCAAAAAACGGCTTGATCCCTCTACTCCCGGGCGAGTAGGTGCTGAACTGAAAGAAAATGTTTTAAGATTGCAGGCAGAATGTGCGCCTACGTGTTTACAGGTCGGTGGATACTATGGTTTTGCTCGTAGCCTCATGGGAATGGAAGGGCTTTCCATCGCTTTTTATGATCAGCCAGAGCTTGTTGAGGAGATTTTTGAATACCGAACCGAATACGTATCGCAGATAATCGAAAAGGCACTTATAGAAGTACGCCCTGATTTTGCGGAGTTCTGGGAGGATATGGCATACAAAAGCGGACCGCTGGTCTCACCTGTTTTATATCGCAAATTGGCATTGAAGCATTATAAGCATATAACTGACCTGCTGAGACGCTATGGAGTTGACATTATCCTGCTGGACTCCGATGGAAATGTTGATGATCTCATTCCGATATGGCTTGACGGTGGCATTACGTGTATCTGGCCTTTGGAAGTTGCATCTGATACGGACCCGGTAGCACTTCGCAAAAAATATGGCAAAAGCCTTGGGTTGATAGGTGCTATTGATAAGCGTGCATTGGCAAAAGATAAAAAAACCATCGAAAACGAGGTAATGTCTAAGGTTCCGTTCCTCATAGAGACAGGAGGATTTATTCCTACATGCGACCATGCTGTACCACAGGATGTTTCACTTGAAAACTATCAGTATTACCTTGATTTGATCCATAAGATCACAGAAGGAAGATAAATTCTAAAAAATTTCTGGTTCTTCAGGATTTTTTTCTTTTCCATACTTAAACTTATTACGGTGCCTAAAAAAAGAAAGAGAGATTAAAAATGGAAACTATTGTTGTAAAATCTGAACAATTAAATCTTCCCGAAAAAATAGCAAAGAAACTTAAAGGTAAGGAACTCGAAATTATTGAGATAAAAGAAGGTATATTGCTAAAGCCAATTTTGGAAGACCCAATTAAAGCCGCAAGAGGATTCTTAAAAGGTAGTCGTTTTACATCTGAACGATACATGCAACTAAAACAAGAGGAAAAGGAATTAGAAAGGAAAAAAGAGGAGAGACTTCGATGGAAAACATAGATTGGAGAGATTACATACATTCCGATCCAAACATTCTGGTTGGAAAGCCCGTCGTTAAAGATACAAGGCTATCTGTTGAGTTTATACTTGGACTTTTTGAAGTAGGGTGGACAGAACAACAAGTATTAGAGAATTATCCAAGACTTACGCAGAAAAGCCTTCGTGCTGTTTTCGCTTTTGCAATAGATTGTTTGAAAGAGGAAGCATTAGATACTTGATCTAGGAGAGATTGAGTTTTTAAATAAATTCACAGTTGTTGAAAGAGACAGAATTCGCCAACGCAAAATAGGAGGACATACGAATGACTGATATTCCAAAAACTTATGAACCTAAAGACGTAGAGCAAAAATGGTACTCGTTCTGGATGGAAAAGGGGTATTTCCACGCTGTAGATGTATCTGATAAACCACCCTACACTATAGTCATTCCGCCTCCGAATATTACGGGTCCGTTACATATAGGTCACGCTGTTCCCATGACGATTCAGGATGTTTTGATCCGCTGGAAGCGTATGCAGGGATACAATACTCTATGGATGCCCGGCGCTGATCACTCTGGTATCTCTGCAAATGCCGTCGTAGATAGACAACTCCGGCAACAGGGGTTGGATAGGTTTCAGTTAGGCAGAGAAAAGTTTATTGAAAAGATGTGGGAATGGAAATACTACATACATGGTGAGATAATTAAAGGACTGAAAAGACTTGGCTGTTCCTGCGATTGGGAACGTGAAAGATTCACTATGGATGAAGGTCTTTCAAGAGCAGTTGCGGAAACTTTCGTCAGGCTTTATAATCGAGGACTTATATATCGAAGCAGGTATATCGTCAACTGGTGTCCTGGATGCCTGACTACCTTATCAAATCTTGAGGTTGACTATAAAGAGCTAAACACCAGCCTGTATTACATAAGCTATCCCTACGCAGACGGAAATGGTGCGATAGTCGTCGCTACAACAAGACCAGAGACGATGCTTGGCGACACAGGTGTAGCTGTCCATCCGGGTGATGAGAGATATAAGGATCATATAGGCAAAAAAGTGATTCTGCCGATAGTTAATCGAGAAATACCTATTGTTGCAGATGGTCTGCACGTTGATCCTGAGTTTGGAACAGGCGCTGTCAAAATAACCCCCGGACATGATTTTAACGACTTTGAGGTTGCACAACGTCAAAACCTGCCAAGCCTTAACGTATTGAATGATGACGCAACGATGAATGAAAACGCAGGCAAATATCAGGGAATGGATAGGTTCGAGTGCAGAAAGGCTTTGCTGAAAGACCTTGAAGAAGGCGGGTATCTCGTCAAGCTCGAAGAGCATAATTACATGCTTGGAAAATGCAGTAAGTGTGATACGGTAGTTGAACCTAAATTGTCTTTGCAATGGTTTGTCAAAATGAAACCTCTTGCTGAACCAGCTATCAAAGCAGTTGAGGATGGCGATATTAGAATAATACCCGAAGGCTGGACAAAGATATACTACGAATGGATGTATAATATCCGTGATTGGCCAATTTCACGACAAATATGGTGGGGACATAGGATACCTGTATGGTATTGCAAGGACTGTGACGAGATGATCGTTGCGACTTCTGCGCCTGATAAATGTAAATGTGGAAGCACGAATCTTGAGCAGGACAATGACGTTTTGGATACGTGGTTCAGTTCGGGATTATGGCCATTCTCAACTCTGGGTTGGCCAGAAGATACTCAGGCATTCCGCACATTTTATCCGACTTCTACGCTTGTAACAGCATGGGATATTCTGTTCTTCTGGGTTGCTAGGATGATCTTTCAGGGCATTGGATGCACAGGCAAGAAACCATTTAGTGACGTATATATACATCCGCTTATTGCCGATCCTGAAAGTGGTACAAAGATGAGTAAGTCTAAGGGTAATGTTATGGATTTACTTGATGACCTTGATAGATTTGGTACAGATGCTTTCCGATTTGCTATTACTGCTTCTATTATTCCAAGCTCATATATGATGCTTCCAGACAGCAGGATTCAGGGATACAGGAATTTTGCTAATAAGATATGGAATGCTTCGAGATTCGTTTTAATGAATCTTGAAGGGATGGACACTGACCCGAAGGATATAAAGCTTGAGATTTGCGATAAATGGATACTCAGCCGATACAACTCGGTTATACAGGAAGTAACGAATGCCCTTGATGCTTACAGATTCAACGATGCAGCGCAGACATTGTATGATTTCGTCTGGCACGAATACTGCGACTGGTATCTTGAGCTTGCAAAGATTCGTATTTATAATAAAGATGACGCAGTTGGAAGGCAGACAGCCCAGTACGTTATATGGCAGGTGCTAGAGGGAACGTTAAAATTATTACATCCCATGATGCCGTTCATCACAGAGGAAATATGGCAACACCTACCGCGTCAAGGCGAGAGCATAATGGTTGCCGGGTGGCCCAAAGCCTCATCGGATTTGATTGACAAAAAATCTGAAAGTGATATGATAGTGATCATGGACGTGATAGGGGCTGTCAGAAACATCCTTTCGGAGTTTAACATTCCACCTTCAAGCAAATCTGAAATATTCGTGCAGGTTCCAGATGATAATATAAAATCGCTTTTATCGGAGCAATCGGGTTATATCTACCGTCTGGCTAGTGCCTCAAAGGTGTTTGTCGAAAAGAGCATAACAAAGCCGGCATCCTCTGCAACGGCAGTCGTCAGCAGTGGAGTTGAAATTTACGTCCCATTAGCAGGACTGATTGATATTGACAAGGAAAAAGAGCGGTTAACCAAAAATCTTGATAAGGCTATAGCCGATTTAGAAAGGCTTACCAAAAGGCTTGCTGACGAAGCTTTCATATCCAAAGCGCCAGAAAACATCATTACCAAAGAGCGTGAAAGGAAATCAGAGATCGAAGCCCTGAAAGCCAAGCTAGAAAAGAATCTGGAAATACTTGCGTAGGACTAATCAAATAATATTTTATTGTCATTCCAGTGAAAGCTGGAATCCAGAGAATTCAAGATAACTGGATTCCCGTTTTCACGGGAATGACATGGTATTTGGCAAAATAAAATGGTATTGGAAAAATGAAACTAACTTACGATCCTCGATATAACGTAGCATACATTCGTTTTAGAGAGAAAAAAGTTGAAGTAGAATCAATCCAGATAAGTGATGAGTTTATTATAGATATTGCGCCTGATGGTACAGTTTATGGTATCGAATTGTTAAATGCCAATGAACAGTTACAGACTGCTGATATAGGGAAACTCGTTGTAATCAATGAGGCGACTGGTGATCGTGCTGAGTTGCTTTTGCTAAAATGATAAAACAGCTTGTTGAGTCCCAAAATGCAGGATATATTAAAAGGAACTTTGTAATAATGAAGATTGAATCAATCATCTGGAAACAAAAGTTCATTAATAAGATTGAGACAAAACATCATGTTAATATAACCGAAGTAGAAGAAGTTCTTTATGGCAAAAAGAAAGTATATCGTGTTTCAAAAGGTGATGTAGAAGACGAATATGTATATTTGGCATTAGGGAAAACTAACGCTGGACGTTATCTCTCTGTGTTTTATATTCTAAAGAAAGATCATAGTGTTTTACCTATTAGTGCTCGTGATATGGATAGCAAAGAAAGGAGGAGATATAGGCATGGCTAGGAAAAAAGAACCGATTCCAGAGCATTTCAAAGATGATGAGGAAGCTGGAGAATTCTGGGATACTCATTCCGCAGATGATTATTGGGATAATATGGAAGAAACTGAAATGGAATTTGATATTCAGAATCGCAAATTTTTAGTGCCAATAGATGACCGAATCTATCAATTAGCAAAAAAGCAAGCAATGGAAAGTAATTGCACAATTGAACAGATGATTAATGAATTATTGGATCATAGCCTTGTTGGAATGAAATAAGGGGAATTGGTGATGCCTGAAAAGATTATATATAGAGCAGAATTCTTTCGGGAAGGGGATGTTTATGTAGGGCTTTGTCCTGAACTTAACGTTTCTAGCTTTGGAGATAATATAGAGGATGCGAAAAGCTCTCTCAAGGAGGCAATCGAAGCATTTATAGAAACTTGTGAGGAGATGGGAACACTGGAAGAAGTTTTGGAGGAAGCTAGATTTTCTCATAAGGTGTATGGAAGGTGATTGATAATGAAAATGGTTCATGAACCAGATGTTGAGTTGTTATCAGCAGAAGACGCTTTGATGGATGTTGATAAAATAACAGCGACAATAGATAAACAAAACATAGAAACTTTTTTAGACCATATTCCATTTAGATTTAATATTCATGGGAATTTACGTGATCGGATTAACGATTTTACAGTATTATTATGTAGATTATTGGCAAAAAAAGAGTATTTTTGGAAATATCCAGATTGGGAATCGGTTCCATCAAGGTCGGGGATATATCTAATTTTTGCTGATGGAGTTTGCATCTATGCAGGAGAAAATAAAAATCTGAATAGCCATCTAAAGGCACTTGCTAATGGGAATATAGTTCCTAATTTTAACAGAAAGCTTAGTCAAGATCGAAAAACTGAATATGAACGTAGGGATTTTATAGTGAATAAATGCTCTTTTAGATTCATTGAAACAAATGGAAATGGAAACGAAAAGGAAAAACAAAACTTTAAGCATTTTATCATCTCCATTCTAAATCCTCAATTAAACGATTAAGCGATTTTAAAAAACATAGGGCATGGAAATGAAACTGAGAGATGATATAACAAAAGAGAAAAAAGAAAGGATGACCGAATATGCAAAACAATGAATATCCCCCAATACCATCAACCCCAAAGGAATTTTGGGAAGATGAAGATTGGGCTTATGACAATTATAATGATCTGGTTAAGCTTTATCCTGACCAATGGGTATCTATCGTTGATAAGCACGTTGTAGCGTCAGGGAAAAATGGCACTGAAGTAATTGAATTAACAGAAAGAAAAACAGGACGAAACGAATTTCCTGTTATATTTGTGGAGAAGGGAATCCGTGTCTACTAGAGTTGAAATAAAAGATTGGAAGGGGGATGCGCTGTGGAAGCGACTGAAAAAAAACGGTTCTTTATTATTGACGGCAATGCCTACGTGTACAGGTCTTTTCATGCTATCCAGAACCTTGCGACTTCCACAGGTATGCCCACAAACGCCATCTTTGGCTTTGTGAACATGATCTTGAAAGTCCTGCGGGATGAAAAGCCAGACTACATTGCTGTGGCATTTGATACAGCGGCGCCAACGTTTCGCCACAAGGAATATGCTGGATATAAAGCAGACCGCCCGGGTATGCCTGATGATCTCATTCAACAGTTTCCCGTTATCAAGGAAGTACTTGAAATATCTGGTATAACGATAATAGAAAAGCCGGGATTCGAGGCTGACGACATTATAGGCACACTCGCAAATAAGGCTGAAAGCTCTGGCATAGACGTAACCATAGTAACGAGCGACAAGGATGCCTTCCAGCTTGTCTCACCCAATATTACAATCAAACCTTATGGATTTCGAGGTATTCACGAGGAAGACTTCATTTATAATGAGGCAGAGGTAAAGAATCGCTATGGCATTGAACCCGGTAAGATTACTGATTTATTAGGGCTTATGGGCGATACATCAGACAGTATCCCCGGCGTACCGGGCATCGGACCAAAGACAGCCGCAGACCTTCTTGGACAGTTTAAGAATATGGATGATCTGCTGGAGCATGTTGATAACGTAAAAAGCGAAAGGATAAGGAATCTTCTGAAACAGTACGCAGATCAGGCTCGGTTGAGCAAAAGGCTTGCTACCATAGATCAATACGTTCCGATTGAATCTAAAATGGATGATTTCAAGCTTGAAGTTCTGCCTAAAGGCATTCCTGCGAAATGTGACGAAGGGAAACTGCTTGCCCTATTCCAAAGATTGGAGTTCAGAAAATTTGTAAAGGAACTCAATCTTGCGCCTCCTGAAAAAGAGATTGAGACTAAATACCATACTATATTATCAGAAGCGGAATTACAGGAACTCGTTGACAGAATGAAAAATTCTTCTGAACTTGCTATTGATACAGAGACTAACAGCATTGACCCGATAACTGCTGAACTTGCTGGAATCTCCGTCTCCATACAGCCTCATGAAGCATTTTATATTCCTGTTTCGCACAGATACATTGGCGCACCTATTCAACTTCCAACTGAGCTTGTGATAGGCAAGCTGAAGCCAATTCTTGAGGATCCGAGTATCGGTAAGATCGGTCAAAACGTGAAGTATGATCTCCAGGTACTCAGGCGCTATGGTGTTGAGTTGAAAGGAATATCATTTGACACGATGATCGCCTCTTACGTTATTAATCCTCTGACTAAACATGGTCTTGATGATATGTCGTTGGAATTTCTCAATCACAAGATGATCCCCATCGAGGATCTCATCGGCAAGGGGAAAGATCAGCGTACGATGGATGAAGTAGAAGTTGAGAGAGTAAGCGAATATTCCTGCGAAGATGCGGATATTACCCTCCAGCTTAAAAACTTAATGGACGTCCAACTGCACAAATACGATCTTGAGTCTGTGTTCCACGAGATAGAGCTTCCTCTCATTCCTGTCCTTGCTGACATAGAGATGACAGGTGTTAAGATAGATACAGATTGGCTTAAAGCTCTTTCGGTTCAACTAGCAAAGCAACTTGACAGCTTGACTTCGGAAATATACGAACTGGCAGGCGAGGAATTCAACATAAACTCAACTCAGCAGTTAGGTAAGATATTATATGAGAAGCTCAACCTCCCAACCGGTAAGAAAACAAAGACAGGATTTTCGACAAACGAGGCTGAATTAGTGAAGCTGTCTGCGGCTGGACATGAGTTACCATCAAAAATGCTGGAATACAGGAGCATAGCCAAGCTGAGATCCACGTACGTAGATGCACTGCCACAAAGCATAAACCCAAAGACAGGGCGAATACATACGTCATTTAATCAGGCTGTTACAGAAACCGGGCGTCTTAGCAGCAGCAACCCAAACTTACAGAATATCCCTATAAGGACGGAACTTGGCAAGGAGATAAGACGGGCATTTATCACGGATAAAGATAGCTGTGTTATTCTGTCTGCTGACTACTCACAGATCGAGCTTAGAATGTTAGCGCACCTTTCAAAAGACAAGGCATTAACAGAGGCTTTTGTGAAAAATCAGGACGTTCACGCTAGCACTGCGGCATTGATATTCGGCGTCCCGATTGAAAACGTTAATTCTGAGATGCGCAGGCAGGCAAAGACGATAAACTTCGGTGTTATATATGGAATGGGCGCCTTCAGGTTATCGAATGAGCTTGGGATCAAGCAAGCCGAAGCACAGAATTTTATTGATAGCTATTTTAATACGTATTCTGGTGTCCGAACTTACTTTGACGGTGTTACAGAATTCGCCAGACAGAACGGCTACGTGACTACAATCTCCGGACGACGAAGGCTTATACCAGAGATAAACAGCAAAGACCACAACCAGCGTGCATTTGCTGAACGAACAGCTATCAATACCCCTGTTCAGGGTTCCGCAGCGGATATGATAAAGCTGGCAATGATAAAGATCGCCGATCTGTTCAAATCTGAGGGATGGAAGTCAAAACTGTTACTTCAGGTACACGACGAACTTGTCTTTGAAGTGCCTGATGATGAACTAAGCAAAGTTACCGAAGGCATACGTTTAGTGATGGAAAGTGCTTTACCATTGAATGTGCCTGTAAAGGTTGACGTAGGTATCGGGAAAAACTGGCTGGATGCAAAGTAGTGGTTAAATGGTTATAGGATTAACGGGCGGAATTGCCTGCGGAAAAACGACTATTGCAAAAATCTTCCAGAATCTAGGTGCGATCATAATTGACCTTGATTCTATGAGCCATCAACTGCTTAAAAATGACCCTCTGATATACGAAAAATTATTGTATAGCTTCGGTTGCGGTATACTTAATGAAAAAGGGGAGATTGATCGCAAAAAGCTGGGGCGCCTGGTGTTTGATAATCCTGACTATCTCAACGTTCTTAATAGAATTGTTCATCCACCGTTGATCCAGATTAGTTTAGAAAAGATAAAACAGGAACTCACACAGGATAAAAACAGAATAGTAGTTCTGGATGCCGCCCTTCTGATCGAGTGTAATTTAACAGATATGGTTGATTCGGTAGTGCTGGCTTATGCTGATGAAACTACGCAATTACGGAGGTTAAAAGAGCGAGGGCTTTCTGAGGATGAAGCACGGAAACGTATACAATCACAAATGCCGTTTAAGGAAAAACAGCATTTTGCCGATTATATTATATGCACTAATGGATCACTAAATGATACAATTAAACAGGTTAAGCAAATTTGGGTTAGTTTAATGTGAAAAAAAACCTTGACGTCTGAACTTTTGTGTTCTATAATAATATTCAGTAAATAAGGAGTATAAGCGGGAGTGATGGTAGTTTTGAATTTTAGCTCTCGTTTATTAGGTTTTCTAAAAAGGACATAAGGCTCTTAGGGTATGGAATGTTGTCCATTCAATCATGGCGGTTTTTCTCTAGCGATTATATATTGGACACTAAACCGGGTTGTATTTTTGTTATCTTAGACAACCTTGAATATTTTTCTTCTGACACTTCTTAAGCTGAATACCTACCTGAACTAGCTACGAAGATCCGCTCTTTATAAGGTTAAAAGTCCGACATCCTTCGTAATAGTTTATTGTACCTATCTAAGAGTTATGAGACTGATTATTTCATCCTGCTTTGAATATAATAAAATAACGTCAGTTCGATATAACAATAGCAGGTAAATTGCTAAAATCCTTAACTCTGATGTTCAGAGATGGTTTCTTCTCTTTGTGTGTGTAAGCTATCAAAG
>Ga0315274_10001880_pt1 | contig 32213 bp, 30 predicted proteins | sample YL17G02_20_MG_FD_203700 | JGI IMG/M metagenome (GOLD analysis project Ga0315274, IMG submission 203700) | Sediment microbial communities from Yellowstone Lake, YNP, Wyoming, USA - YL17G02_20 | ecosystem: Environmental > Aquatic > Freshwater > Lake > Sediment | place: USA: Wyoming | collected...
GTAGATTATTAGGCCCAGGCAAACCCAATGCTCGAATGAACTCTCTTTGAAATTCTGTTAATGGTGCTACTTGCTTCCAGATACTACCATCTCTGAAGATGGTATAAACCACTCTCAGGGGATACCCACGAGACCCCAAATCTGAGGTCTGAAATTGTTTCAGTATATTCTCTCCTGTCATGACAATGTTTGCATGTTTGGCTTCCATCTCGTTCTTTGGAATGCTCCATCTGCTCTGCATTAACCACAAAACTGAAAGCAAGTCCTTTTTAATAGGATTTTACAAGGTGTTGAATATAGGCTGAGGACAAATAATGGATCATAGGAAGGATTATAAAGCATGATATGGAATTTGGATGAGCTTTCAAAAGTACCGGAAATATATCCCGCCACAGAATTTGATGCTCCGGGCGTAAAGACAATATTTTATGATGGGGTTTCATGGAATGGCAAACCAACAAGAGTCTTTGCGTGGTATGGGGTGCCTGAAAGTGATGAAAAACTGCCTGCAATGGTCTTGATACACGGTGGTGGAGGAACAGCCTTTGCTGAGTGGGTTCAATTATGGAATCAGCGAGGATATGCGGCTATCGCTATGGACTTGTGCGGGTGTGTGCCTAAAGGTGAATATGGGAACTGGAATCGCCACGAGTATGGCGGACCTCCCGGCTGGGGTGGTTTCGATCAGATTGATTGGAAAGTAGAAGATCAGTGGACTTATCATGCTGTGGCTGATATTATCCTCGCTAACACACTTATCTCATCGCTTCCACAGGTTGATCACGACCGAATTGGGATGACGGGTATCTCGTGGGGTGGTTATTTAACCTGCATAGCCTGTGGAGTTGATAACCGTTTCAAGTTCGCAGTTTCGGTTTATGGATGCGGGTTCTTGGGTATCAATTCCTGCTGGCTTCCAACGTTTGAGCAGATGGGTGAGGAAAAGGCGAAGAAATGGCTGAATTTATGGGATCCGTCAAATTACCTGAAGGATACGACTATGCCGATGCTTTGGGTGACTGGAACAAACGATTTTGCATATCCTCTGGATTCTGTTCAAAGATCATATCTCTCAACTAAAGGGAAGCGTACCTTGTGCATACGCTTGCGCATGCCTCACGGTCACGGAGGGGCTGGTGAAAATCCTGAAGAAATTCACTATTTTGCCAATAGCCTGCTGAAAGGTGATGATCCGCTTGCAAGAATAACGGGACAGGGAATTGACGGAAACACCATCTGGGTGACTTTTAATTCTGATGTACCAATAGTCGGTGCGGAATTACTATTCACCAAAGATTTAGGGGAATGGTTCAATCGTGAATGGTATAGTGAACCTGCGAATGTGCATCAAAATAAGGTTACTGCAACGTTACCAGATGGCGTGACTGTATGTTACCTGAACATTATTGACGAAAAAGACCTTGTTGTAAGTACGGAGTATATGGAATTAAGGTAACAGATTTTAATCGCTCAATATATCACAGTGTGTAGCAAATTTAACAAGCATGGTAGGATTTAAAACACAAAGACACAAAGAACACCAAGAATTTCTATTTTACTTTCTTTATGTTCTTAGTGATCTTTGTGCCTTAGTGTTTATTTTCATAGCCTTTCAGAATGGTATTATATCCATACTTATATCAAGGGGCATAGCGGCGTTTGTCAGTGCGCCAACGGAGATTAAATTCACACCAGTTGCGGCAACTGCGGTGATACTATCAAGCCTGATCCCGCCAGAAGCCTCAACTAATGCCTTTCCAGCGATTAATTTGACAGCTTCTGACATCATCTCCAGACTCATGTTGTCCAGCATGATTATATCAGCCTTTGACTCTATGGCTTCAAGAACCTGATCGAGGCTTTCCGTTTCAACCTCGATCTTCATTGTGTGTGGTATTCGCTCTCTCGCTTTGGTAACAGCCTTAGTTATTGACCCGGCGACTGATATGTGGTTGTCTTTAATTAATACAGCGTCATACAATCCAAAGCGATGGTTATGTCCTCCACCGATACGGACAGCGTATTTTTCCAATGCACGCCATCCGGGCGTTGTCTTTCGGGTATCAATTATCTTTGCATTATAATCGGAAACAGCTTTAACGTACTTTGAGGTCGTGGTCGCAACACCTGACAATCGCTGGAGGAAGTTTAAGACCGTCCTTTCAGCAGTCAGCAACGAACGTGCCTTGCCTTTTGCAGTGGCAACCTCCTGCCCTTTTGTGATCTCGTTCCCATCGGAGATCAGCTTATTAAAATCAACAGATGGGTCTACTGCCCGAAAAACCTCTCCTGCTACGTCCAGCCCGGCAACGATACCAATGTCTTTTGATTTTATCACTGCCTTTGCCAGCGCATCATCGGGGATGGTAGATTCGGACGTTATATCACCGGTGACTATATCTTCTCGTAAAGCCATTTCAATTAAGTCGTGAATCGCTGGTAACATGATTGAAACCTCATCTTCCCTGATATTGATATGGAGTGCGCAAGCCATGCTTGCGCACACTCTAAAGATTAGCTACCCAACTCAACACAGCGTTTTCGATAATAGAGGTAGTTTTCGTAGCTAACTTCCTCTGGTACACCATGATCACACGTTGGAATATAGCCGCCACGAATTTTCATTGTTGGAATGACGTATTCGAGGAACTCATCAATCGCTTTTTTGCTTTTAGCAAGTATTCGCTTGTCTATGCCGCCGAACATTGCTAGATTGGGATATTGCTTTCCGATCTCCACGACGTCACAGCCGGAGGCTACTTCAAACGGACTCATCACATCCATGCCAATATCATTCATATATACAGGAATAGCAGGATTGGCAAACCCATCTGTATCTATCTGGACGTAAAGGTGGCGGGATTTGTCAATCTGGCGGGATTTAACGTTGCTGATCAACTGTTGATAATAAGGTATCAGGAACTCACGCATCATATCAGGTGATATAAGGATGCCGTGATTATAGCATATATCTTCAGCAAAGAAAATCTCGTCAAGAGTTACGTATTGCTGATGCTTGGCAATAACCGTGTCTGCCAATTCAAACCACGTTTTCATGCAGTCGTGTATCACGTCAGGCATATCGTAGAAAGCGTAAGGGAGGTCTCCTGGTCCGATTAGACTACGGAGGTACATATATCCGCCGATAAGCCCTTGCTGGATCATCATACCTTTTCCTGCTTGCTCTTTGGCAGAATTCATGCGTGCTTCCAAATCGGCGTATCGGGAAGGTGTAGAAGAGTCTAATCGCCACTTTACGTTTTCCACCCACGTTTTCATATCTTTTACAGGATGGTCAACGTATTCTGGCATGAACCCGTTTCTGCGATTCTTGAAAAATAAGACGTGGCGACCAGCGTAGTCCTGAACTAACTCATAATCACCACGATCTTCAAGTATTACCGTCTCGAAGCAAGGCACAAGAGCCGCCTCGCACCAGCCAAGCTGTCCAAGTCCGTGATTTCCACCCGGATCGTAATCAAATAACTTCCATGATTCATCAGTCAGTTTTCCTTCTGCCTTCCAATTTTCCAGACCGAAAAATCCAAATTCTCGCTTGAATAAAGGTATACCCGGTGTAATAGCGTAGGTATCCCGAAGTTTCCGAGCAGACTCAACCATCTTATCTCTCGGAACCATTGCATGTATACCATCTTGTAGTTTATCTTCTGGCATTAAACAGTCTCCCTTTTTTAAAATAAATCGAATTTTCATAAGAAACCTTATGTCTAAAAAATATAATCAGATTTTAGCATTAGTGTTAATAATTATGCAATGGAAAAATTTTGGAATCCATGAAAATTGTATATATTGCATAGGAGAGCTTTTTATGTGGACTTTATAGATGAAATTATGTAGAATGTCAGTGTCACAAATACCGATTGTTAAGTTTTAATTTGTGCCGTTTAATTATAAACCACGACGAAAAAACCAGTAGTATTTAATTGGTTCTTCATAACAAAGGAAATTCACAATGATTAAGCTTGGTTTAATTTCTGCGGCTACTTATGGTGCTTCTTATCGAGGGAAAGACGTGCCACGTACTCCAGGGTCATTTCATGGCACGGCTTTTTCTTCTACTTTTAATGGCTTTGATGCTGCGAAGTCAAAGCAATGGGAATGGACATTTGCCGGTGGAGAAAAGCGCATCGAAGGGGTGCAAATAGTCAAAGTCTGGGATCCGATTAAGGAGTGGGCAGAACGCCTTGCAGAAACTTGTTACATTCCCGAAGTGTGTGATACGCCGGAAGATTGCGCCGATGGTGTAGATGGTGTGATTATCGTGGATGATGGCTCTGGCAAACAGTGTGATTATGCAGAATATCCACTGCGTAAGGGAGTGCCGACCTTTTGCGACAAACCATTAGCAATGACCGCTCATCGTGCCAAGGAGATAGCTGATCTTGTTAGGCAAACAGGTACGCCATTCATGTCTGCAAGCTCGCTGCGATTTGTTCCCGACATCATCACTCTAAAGAATGAAATTAAAAATCTAGGAAACGTTCATCTAGCGACAACCATCTGCGGTAACGAATTGGTTTACTACGGCATACATGCCCTTTCCATGTATTATGGTGTTTTTGGCGGTGGTGCAGTATCGTGCCTGAATGTAGGCAAACCGGGTCGCAATATTGTTCGTGTCCGCTTTGAAAATGAGCGTGACCTTGTATTGATGGTTGGGGAACCAGAATATATGCAGGCTGGTTATCAAATTAACGTATATGGAACTAGGGGATGGCGGTCTTTAACGCCGAATCTTGCAGACCTATATTATTATTTACTAGAACGTTTCATACACATGATGAAGACCGGCGAGGAAAGCGTTCCTGTTGAAGAAGAAGTCGAAGTGATCGCTGTGCTAGAAGCAGGGAAACGCTCTATCTCTGAGTGTCGAGAGGTAACTATAGCTGAAGTATTGCAATAAAACTTTAGCATATTAGGAGGAAATTATGGCTTATAAATGTGCATTTCTCGGTTGTGGTCCACGTTCCAATGGTCACGCCGCCGCTTACGAATATATCAGTCGAGGTAAGATGGTCGCTTGCTGCGACGTAAATGAAGAACGCCTTAACGCTTATGGCGAAAGATTCGGGATCGCCAATCGCTATAATGATCTGGATAAGATGCTGGAAAAGGAAAAACCTGATGTCGTGCATCTGGTTACACCTCCGACATTGCGGGTTGGGTTGATGACGAGATTGTCTGAAGCTGGTGTTCCGGGCGTGATCGTGGAAAAACCAATCTGTATTGGTGCGGATGATTACAAAGCTTTGCGAATACTAGAGCAGAATACAAAGACTCGATTCGTTGTCAACCACCAATTGCGTCATCATCAGCAGATATTGGAGTTTCTGAACGATGTGAAGGAGGGAAAGATCGGACAGGTTCGCTTCTTGGATGCTTCTGCTGTGCTTCCTATGTCCGGTCAGGGTGTTCATGTTCTTGATCTGATCTTTGCCTTCTCTGGCTATGCGCAGGTTGAAACGGTTTTTGGAGCCTCATCCGGTTATGATGACATCGGTGGAGCTCACCCGAGTCCAAGGACTGCTGAAACGCTTATCACCTTCAAGAACGGTATCCGCGCTGCACTACAAGCTGGTGCAGGTGCGCCTATGTTTGACAAGTCACTTCCCGATTGGGGACACAAGCGCATCGCTGTGTATGGCACTCACGGCTTCCGTCATTGGTGGATGTATGGTTGTGAAAAATCCCTTTCTGATGGGACGATTGAAAAGCTAAAGAGAGATTATGCCACAGATGATGTTCCCGGACAAGCAGGACTGACTAACGCCCTATTTGACTGGCTGAAAGATGAAAACAAAGTAAGTCCGACTAATCTGAAAACTTCGCTTGATGAATGGTTAGTTATATTGGCGGGTTATATGAGTACAGTAGAAGCCCGTCCGGTGGATTTGCCATTTGATCCGCCCGATGACCTGCTGGATCGCTTCAAGGTATTTGTAGGAGCTAAACAATAAAAACAGATTTTGCAGGCATTTTTCTTTTTGGAGTGTTGAAACAGGATTCCAACACTCCAAATGTTTATTAGCTAAGTGCCTTGTACAACTGTTTCAATACGTCATCATCTGGATCGAATGGGAAGTATACCGGCACCCTTTTTACAACGCTCTGGAAGATCGCCAGAACCATGCTGAACTCCATCAAGGATATTTCAAGCCTGTTTGGATGAAGCTTGCTTTCATCCTCCAGCCAATCAAATAAGGCTTCCGTCAAGCCTTTTTGGCCAAGGACATCTTCTTCGGCGTAGCTTTTTGAGCCTTTTTCGTAGCTTCCGTCCTTAGTCTTTTTCTCCCAGCCTTCCATCCACCAGTGGACGAATCCTTGAGTTCCATAAACCGCTATACGCTTATGATAATGATCTGGATAATCACCCACGCTCGGGGCATTCGTTCCACAGACGAGAAGGCTGTGCATACCATTTTTGAAAGTCGTATAAGCTTCTGACATATCAGCAGTCGGATGGGTGCTTTTAAAGCCTTCCGTACCAGATGCCTGACCAAATACTGTCTCTGGGGTAGAATAATCGTTGAAGGCAAACAAAAGATCAGTGATGTGCGTTCCCTGACCCGACATATTCAGACGTGCGCTCACTTCGATAAACTTTATCTCTCCGATACGCCCTTCTTTTACGTCTGATAGGAGTTCCAGAATCTTTGGATGGTGCCGCAACTGATGATTGACGACAAACTTTGTCTTGGTTTTCTTTCCAAGCTCAGAGATCGCTTTGTAATCTGCACCGTCAATGGCAATCGGTTTTTCGACTATGGCGGCGGGAACATTGTGTTCAGAAGCAAGAGTCATTAACTGCAATCTCAAATCCGGTTGCGTAACAATGTGCAGAACATCTGGTTTTTCTTTGTCTAACATCTCGTGAATGTTGGTGTAGCGATGCTCTATACCAAAAGTATCACCAAAGTGTTGTAATCTCTGTTCGCTGAGATCGCATATAGCAACCATTTTGCTGCGTGTGATATTCTTGTATGCTTGTGCGTGCCCCATTGCTCTTCCGCCACATCCTAGAAACGCACTCTTAAACATGGAAACGCTCCTTTCATTAAAAAGTGATGAGTAACCAGTAATGAGTAATGGGTAGAAATAATTGTTATATAATACTCATCACTCTAACTCTTTACTCATTACTTATTTTCTCATTAGCTTATACCAAATATCTCTTTAAGTGCGGTTATATCCTCTGTTGCTTCTTCCTCACTCATGAATCCGATAACCATAGAGGATACACCCGGCGTATCTGATACCCATTTCAGCCATTCCTTTGGTCTTCCCTCATCAAACCTGCCAGAAGCGAGCGGCTTGATGGCTATAACTGGTTTAGAGCAGTTCTTAACGGCGTCAAGTGCTGATTCCTTAGATGGATTCATGTAGAACCCAAATTTATTGATAGGTGTTACAAATACGGCGCAGTCATATCCACCCTGGTCTACTATCTTCAATCTATCAACATTGTGGCACGCTACACCGGGGATAACGCCAGCATCCCTTATCATTGCCAGATATTTTTCGAAACCATCGAGCTTGCCATCTTTCAACTGCCAGCCATCTGTCCATCCGCCATGTATACAGCATATTGGGGAACCAACCTCTTTTGCCTGTTTCGCTTGCTGATCAGTCGTCTCTTTACCACCAAAAGTAGTGCTTACAAACAGCATTTTCTGACCAGTCATATCCTCTGAAATCTTAATCGCTTCATGTAATCTTGGAAAAACAGGACCAAGAACACCATATAAACCCAATTTTATGCAATGCGCAAAGACGTCTGCTATCCGTTGCGCAGTGAAGTATTTCTTGATCCATTCATCGCGCCCGCCACTGGTGTGTGACCAGCCAAGCAGGCTGTTTATTCCTATTAAAGCCTTTGGGACACTAACACCTTCGATCTCTACGGTTGGGAACTCACTCATCTTAAACCCTCCTTGAATAGACGCCTTTGTTATGAAAACACTATGACTGATAGCTTTCTTTAGCGCAGGCTGAAACCTGCAACTACCAATTCGGGAACTACTTCAGCCTTTCCTCGACTATGTAGATAAAGCCGCCTCTTTCGGCAACATAGCGAAGCATGTTGTTTGACTCAAATACGATATTTCCATCCCCGTTGATTTCATTATATTTTCTGCCTTCTTTTTTATTCACGACTACAAACCATTTCTCATCCAAAGATGCGGCATAAGCTAAGTATTTACCATCAGGATTGAAAATAATGCTGTCCTCTCCGATGTTATCGTAGTATTTACCTTCTTTTCCATCCGTCACAACGAGCCATTTATCATTTACCTGACACATATACGCTATTCTGCTACTATCGGGACTGAATATGGGGTCGCCTTCTCCAATTATGTCGTATAGTTTTCCACCGATGCCATCTACCACAACTTTCCATCTTCCACGCAGTTGAGCGATATAAGCTAATCGTCTACCATCAGGACTAAACTTTAGGCTGGATTCGTCAATAGCATCATAAGGGTATTCTGCTTTTCCATCTACGACTACAAATTGCCGATCAAGCTTCTGGGCTATATAAGCGACTCGTTTACTATCAGAACTGAATACGGCATTGCTTATAATTGCGTCATATTCATCTCCCGATTTACCTCCTATGACCATGAATTGTATTCCGTCAAGCTGTGCTATGTAGGCAAGTTTTTTGCTGTCCGGACTGAAGATAGGAGTTCCAACACCATCGTATTGCCTTTGTCCCTTGCCATTAACGACCATAAACCATTTATCTTCCATTCTTGCGGCGTAAGCTATCCGATTGCTATCCGGACTAAAAACCGGAGCACCAGCCTCGTTGTAATGTTTTTCTTCGATCCCATTTATAACGACAAATTGATTACCATTTTGTTCAGCGGCGTAAGCAACCTGCATACTGTCAGGACTAAAAACAGGTATTCCAATCGCATCGTACCAGGTATCTTCTCCTCTATCTACCACCATAAATCGTCTATTATCTATACCTGCACCAAAAGCTACTCTCAGGCTATCAGGGCTGAATACAAGTCCTTCTTCTTTTACAATGTCGTAGCGTTTGCCTTCTTGCCAATCTACGACAACGAACTGTTTGCCATTTAATTCGGCGGCATAAGCTACACGTTTACCGTTAGGGCTAAACACTGGAGTACCAATATTATCGTATTCTTTCCCAAAGATTTTACCATCAAGGATCAAAAATTGTTTGTAGCCAACTTGAGCAACACGCTTGCCATCGGGGCTTGTTTTTAGGGGTTCTGGTAGCCAGGGGGAGTAATTTGCTCTAGCGATAAGCTTTTCGGATACGATCCTCGTTGGGATTTTTTCCTGTGCCAGAGCTAACATACTGGTGCAGATAAAACCGGTGATCAGAGTTAATGTTATAACTTTTTTGAACATTTTAGGAGGGTTACTTTTACCAATCCGACAATGGTAGGGGTTGATGATTTCATAAAGAGAGTTCCAGATAGCAAAGAGGTTGCAACGAGTAAATTCCCACCCCTATAAGGTTCTTTTTTCACTTTACTATCAGAACCGGGCAGGAAGCCTGCTCCATAATGTACTGTGAAAACCTATCGAAAGATATCCCAGGAGTACCACGTTTAGCAGATTGCCCAATAACTATAAGTTCTGCCTTGTATTCTCTGGCTTTGCTTACAATTCTTTCCTGTGGGAACCCATGTTCCAGCAGTACGACTGTCCTTACTTTATTGTCTTTCGCCATTTCTTCAACATAATACAAATAGTGCCAGCCGTTTTCTTCTATTTCAACATCAACTTCACCCGGACTCTTGCCAGAACGCTGTGCCAACTGCCTGACAACCGAAGTGTCAACAACGTTCAATGCAAGGATCTGTGAATTATGCACTGTGGCTAGCTTTATAGCGAATTCCGCCGCTACTATGGATTCTGGAGAACCTGATACCGGTAATAGTATTCTTTCAAACATATAATTTTCCCAATCAAATTATGTGACAGAAAAGAGATTAATCGGTCGTACCAATTATACTGACTGTTCCAAGGCTCTTTTCTTGGTGAGGACTGATTTTACCTTTTTCTTTCGGATGAACTCTTCACGATCATTTTCTTCAAGGACTTCTTCAATAGATTTTACTGTTTGTTGGTAGTCGGGTATGAATATATTTTCCAGAGCATTCACACGACGCTGAGTCTTTTTAATTTCGTTAGCGAGCCTCCACACGGAGATCTCTATCTCGCTCCACGCACAAAGAACATCAATGAGTTCCTCAAAACGTTTATATGCTTCATTCAGAGCAGAACTGGTTCCATCCATACTCGCCTGAAGCCCTAAGAACGTACCTTTTGTCTCCTGTAATCCCACTACAGGAACGCCCATGACGCTTCGATGTGTAAGACTTATGATCCTTTCACCCAGCGCAGATAAAGCCGCCCATTTCACTGACTCCTGACCCATGGATAGCAATGCCGACTCCAGAGCGGAAAATGCGAGGGCGGACTTCTGAGTCATCTCTTCTTCCAGACTCCGCAATCTGTGAATTATCTGCATAAGCTCTATAAAAAGGACTTCCCGTTTCTGCTCCAGAAGGTCATGCCCATCTTTAGCTAACCTGAGAGTTTCTTTAGTTTTCAGAAGATTGCTCCGAGTAGGAGCTACCTTGAGTTTTGGCATTTATAAAACCTCTATTATGTTCGTGCTGTGACACCTTCCACGTAGTACTGCTCTATCTGTTCTTCGTTTACTCGCTGGAGTTCCGTCTTGGGCAGAATTGAAGCTATCTCCCACGATATATTCAAAGTCTCCTCAATTGATCTGTTCTCATCCAAATCCTGCCCTATGAATTTCCGTTCAAACTCATTTCCAAATTCCAGATATTGCCTGTCAATTTCTGAGAGTTCCTCTTCTCCTATAACTGATGCCAGCGATCTGACAGACTGGACGTTGGAGTAAGCGGCGTAAAGCTGGCTCTGGATGTTGGGATGGTCAGGACGAGTTTTGCCTTTTCCTATACCATCTTTCATCAACCTTGACAGCGACCTTGGTACATTGAACGGCGGATATATGCCCTTCATGTGCAGTTCACGGCTCAGAACCAACTGACCCTCAGTTATGTAGCCCGTAAGGTCAGGTATCGGGTGGTTTATGTCATCATTAGGCATCGTAAGGATAGGCAACTGAGTGATAGTTCCCTTTACGCCACGTATACGTCCAGTTCGCTCATAAATAGAGGCAAGGTCACTATACATATAGCCTGGGTATCCTTTTCTACTAGGAACTTCCTCTCTGGCTGATGCTATCTCTCGGAGCGCTTCGGCGTAGTTCGTTATATCCGTCAGAATAACCAATACGTGAATGTTCTCATAGAAAGCCAGATATTCCGCTGCCGTCAAAGCACAGCGCGGGGTTATCAACCTTTCAATAGATGGGTCATCTGCTAGATTGAGGAACATAACAACGTTATTCAGCGTACCTGTCTCCTCAAAACTGCGTCTGAAGAATTCGGCATCATCATGTTTGATTCCCATTGCGGCAAAGACGACAACAAAGTCCTCTTTTTCTGCATTTTCACCACCGGGTTTCGCCTGTCTAACGATCTGGCGGGCGAGCATATTGTGAGGCATACCACTACCAGAGAATATCGGGAGTTTCTGCCCTCTCACCAACGTGTTAAGACCATCTATAACGGACATACCTGTCTGTATAAAGTCATGCGGATACTCTCTTGACGTTGGATTTATTGGCGAGCCATTAATATTCATCCGCTGAGTTGAGAAGGGTTTAGGTCCTCCGTCTATCGGTTCACCAAGTCCATTGAATATACGACCTATCATATCCTTTGAGACTTCGAGTTCCAGAGGTCGTCCCACAAATCTGACTCTGGTAGATGCAATAGACAAACCACGTGTTCCACTGAAAACCTGAACAGCGACGAGATCCTCTTTGACTTCCAGAACTCTACCGATCCTTATATCTCCGTGGGGATCAACGACTTCAACCATTTCGTCAAATCCAACATTACTAACGCCTCTAACGATTATGATAGGTCCTGAAACTTCCGATAAGCCTAAATATTCCTTTCCTTGCATTTTAATTGTACCTCGCTTCCAACTCATCCATCTGTTCATTCACTGTCGCCATTAAGTCATCGAACTCATTAAGCCTATCGTTGGGTATCCTTGACTTCATTCTCAGAATATCCTGAACAACACGCAATCCTGATATTGTGAAAATTGGAGCACCCTTTTCGATTATGGCTTTTGCCCGATCGTAGAAGTGCATTATAGTGTGAGCCATTCTCAGTTGTTTCTCAGAAACACAGTAAGCATCATCTTCCGAAAGTGCATTCTGCTGCAGGAAAGCTATCTTAATAATCCTTGCAATTTCAAGTATGAGCCGCTCGGAATCGGGCAGGGCATCAGGTCCGACAAGTTTTACGATCTGCTGGAGTCCCTGTTCGGATTGTAAAAGCTCCATGAACTTTGTACGTAGCTCAACCCATGAAATAGTAAAGCTATTAGCCCACCATGATGACAGGTCTCCAATGTATTCACTGTAGCTGTCTGTCCAGCTGATCGCCGGGAAATGTCTCGCACCAGCAAGTTCAGGATCAAGCCCCCAGAAGCATCTGATAAACCTACGAGTATGCTGAGTTACAGGTTCAGAGAAGTCTCCACCGGGGGGGGACACAGCGCCGACAATACTGACTGACGCCTGTCTTCCGTCACCAATATCAAATAATCCTGCCCTTTCATAGAATTCAGCCAAACGAGATGCAAGGTACGCAGGGAATCCTTCTTCTGCGGGCATTTCTTCAAGTCTGCCTGATATTTCTCTCAAAGCTTCTGCCCATCGTGAAGTTGAGTCAGCCATGATCGCAACGTGATAGCCCATGTCTCTGAAATACTCACCTATGGTTATACCAGTATATATGCTGGATTCACGTGCAGTAACAGGCATATTGGACGTATTGGCAACCAATACAGTTCGTTCCATAAGTGGCCTGCCTGATTTAGGGTCTACCAGTTGTGGAAACTCTTCAAGCACCTGCGTCATTTCGTTTCCACGCTCACCGCAGCCGATGTAGACAATAATATCAGCATCGCACCACTTAGCGAGAGAGTGTTGCAAAACAGTTTTACCAGTTCCGAAACCACCGGGAATCGCGGCAACGCCGCCTTTAGCAATCGGGAACAGAAAGTCAAGAATGCGCTGTCCAGTAACAAGTGGAATAGAGGGATTTAATCTGGGAAATTGGCTGCGTTTTTGCCGTACGGGCCAGCGATGGAACATTTGAAGCTCACGTTCTCCAGTGGCAGTCTTTACCTTCGCAATGGTTTGCTCAATTGTATAATCGCCTTCCTCAATTATGTACGTTATTTCACCTTCGACGTCAGGTGGTACAATTATACGATGCTCAATTAGATACGTTTCCTGAACTACTCCCAGTATAGAACAAGTACTGACTCTGTCACCAACCTTAACTTTCGGTTGGAAATGCCACTTTTTTTCTCTGTTTAGCGCAGAAACTCTCACACCACGGGTGATGAAGTTTCCGACCTGATCTTGAATGAGTTGAAGAGGGCGCTGGATACCATCAAACGTATTGGTTATCATGCCGGGACCAAGTTCTACCGCCAATGGCAGACCGGTACCATATACATTTATACCCGGACGCAATCCGCTTGTATCCTCATATACCTGTATTACGGCGCGGTCTTCTTCCAGACCGATAGTCTCACCGATCAGCCGTTCCTCGCCGACCTCAACTATGTCGCCCATGAAAATTCCAGTTACTTCTTTTGCCTCTATAACCGGACCATTTATCCTGTATACAATGCCTTCACGTTCTGCCATTGATAATTACTCCAAAAATAGACATAAGACTCAAGAAGCAAAACCCAATACCTGTAGGACAATGTTAACGAATCCGATAAGTAATCAATTTTTCGGTGATTGCTTTTAAGCCTTTTCTGTATTTTGTAGCAGAATCTCGGATATTTTACCGCGAAACTCCTCTTCCAGTCTTTTTATCAGGTTAGAAAAGGAATGATCTATGATTATCCTTCCATCTTTTGATTTGATCACCACACCTGATGATATGCTATCTCCAGCAGATTGGAATTTAAGTTCTACGTTTGTACCCAGAGACTCCGATACTTTTGACTTTATCGAAGATATAACCTTATTTGTAAAAAGGTTCTTGTCTTTTTCACCGAATTCAACAATAAGGCTTTCACCGATGGTTTTAAACCCACTCTCTATTGATTTGGAAACTATATCAATATACAAATCAGAATTTCGCATTTCCTCTAGTTTATGCTCAACATCGGCAAATAACCTAGAAACCAGTTCTTCCTTTTTTTTGAGAAGCATTCTTCGTGCTTCCATTTCAGCGGCAGAAGAGATCTTTTTTTCTTCCGTATCTACGAGGGGTTGTAGTTTCGACCTTTCCTGTTCTCTAACTGTCTTAGCATCCTCTCTTGCGAACTCAAGGTCTCTTTCTGCCACTCGCTTCTCTCTATCTACAATGGCTGAAGCCTGTTCTTTTGCTTGTCTAAGGATTTCGCTCCTGAGAGTTTCTATATTTCCAACCCCGCCCATTTTTTTATCCTCTATACTAGGTGCTTGATACTAATACCAGATTGTACCAGTGTTTAGACCTTTATCCCTATCAGTCTTTGAACCACACTCAAAGCAGATTCTCTGTCTTCTATTGGTCCTTGCCTGTCAGGGATCTCCAATACTATCGGTGTAGACATCTCCAGCCTTGCTGATTCTACTAAATGCTTAATCTTCGATGCTATTCGCTGTGTAATAAGTATGACACCAATATCAGGATCCTTGGTAGCTATATTCATGGCATCAGTGGCTTCTTGTGGGTCTTTCACTACAACGCCATGTATACCTACCAGACTATATCCAAGAACCGTATATTCATCGCCTATAAGAAAAAATTTCATTTTAACCTACTATCGGACTTTTTCGTTATATTCGTCAGGAATGCGTCTGAAAAATTTAAACTTTTCAGACACATTCCTGAACCTTAAAAGCGTCCTTGCTTTATCATCATCTACTATATCTTATAGCTTATTATGTGTTTCATTAAATGCCGATCATATCTTTCCGAGAATCATTATACTGATAATGAGACCGTATATAGCAATACCTTCGGCTAATCCGACAAATATAATTGACCTACCCATTACCTCAGGACGTTCTGCTACAGCACCCATAGCGGCAGAACCAACAATTGCAACTGCAATACCAGCGGCAATCGTTGAAAGCCCTGTAGATAATGCGGCGGCAAGAAGCCCCCAACCTGCAAATGATGAAGCAGGTTTTTCTGCTGACACAGCAGTGCCTTGTTGTCCACTGTTTGGTTCCTGTGCAAAGGCTTTTCCTGATCCCACATCAAGAGCTATCCATGAAAGGGCTGTAAGTCCGATAAGTGTGGCGAGTACAAAAAGTGTGACATTGCCTGTTTTTATCCATCTTATTAGTGAGCTCAAATTTTTCATTACTATTGTTCCTCCCTTAACTTACTTTTAGCGGTTTATACTCTACTCCGTCACCTGCAAAAAACTTTGAAAAGAATTCGTAATACTCCAACCTTATACACTGAATTCCCACAATAAGCCCTTCAAGAAGTATGACAAATATATTCGCCATAATATCACTGGACAAAGACAGAAATAGATTTTCCCCGCCTCCCAGTTCCTTGGTCAGTGAGTATGCAGCCATCATCAAACCTGCGTGGCTCAGATTAAACGCCGCTATACGGATATACGAAAGGGTATTAGCAAGATAAGCCATTACTACTTCATATATCTGAAAACCTGACTCAATTATGCTTTCACCATGTTCTTCCTCTTCATGTTCCTGATGTTTTTGATTCTTCTTGCTTAACAGATTAGATACAGGCTGTTTGAACATTATGGGGAGCATGAGCAATATTATTATGAGAACTTTGTCCCATGAAAATTGGCTTTTGGTGACCAATAGGTAAACAGCTACCCAATATGCGACTAAACTGCACAGGCCCCATTGTCCAAAGAAAGCATCCTTAAAATTCTTTCTTCTAAAGGATTGAGCTATGTTCAAAAGCACCCCAAGACTAAGCATTCCAATACCGAAATATACACCTATTGACAGCATACGGGTTACCTGTGTCGGTTCCATATTCTCAAGAGAGAACCATAACGGTTTGAATACCTCTTCTTTACCAAACACGCTTCCGAACATTAGCCCTGTGATCATAGACGCTCCGCCGCAACAAGCCAGAAATGCAGCCATTCCTCGCAATGGTTTTAGCATTGGTAATGGGTAGACAGACGCTAATAACCCCAAAAGAAGTAGCACACCGCCATGACCCAGATCGGCAAACATAATACCGAACATTGCCAGAAAAGATAATGATACAAAAAGTGTAGGATCAATTGCCGAATATTTTGGGACATCAAAAGTGGTTATAAGTCCTCTAAAAGGTCGAAGGAAGAAAGGATGAACCAGCTTTGTGGGAACCTTTGGACGATAGTGTTCCGCCTCTTGAGCAGTAATAGGATTTGTCACGCTCATAAGCACACCACGAGCGTTCAATTTCTCTATCTCTTTTTGAAGCTTTTTAACATCTTTAAATGGCACCCAACCGGATAGAAAATATGATCTCTCAGTCCTTCCAAATCTTTCCATAGATTCGGCAACTGTTTGATTAACAATTATCGTTGCGCGTAATTCCAGTAGTTTATTACGTATCTGCTGCCTTAGAGAGCGAATCTTTAATTGAAGCTCCGCTATCTCCTCTCGCTTCGTCCATATTTCCAATTCAATCGTATCGAGAACTTCGGTTATAGAACCATTATATTTTTCAGGGATGTCAATCCTGGAGAAATAAGCTCCCTCTAAAGCATTAGACAGGATTTCCTTGTCAGCAATAAGAGAAAAGGCAAGTATTTGCTGCCTTTTTCCAACAATCTTCCCTTTTATAATGACACAAGGCACTCTGGCTAAACTACCAAGCAATCTCCTATAATGCTCAAATTCAACAGGTATATCACCAAAAGCAAAATAGAGGAATCGCATACTTCTCAAATCTTCTATTTTCAAGCCATGAGCTTCCAGCACGTAAAGCCGCCTTGAATCTTTATCAAGATCATTCATTTCAGCCTGCAACTGGGCTATTTGCTGAATAACAGGATTCACGTCCGCTTCTATTTCTGCCAGTTCCTTCTCTATATTCTCAACAATCTCAAATGGGTTTATCTCTATCTGTTCTCGTTCAAGCCTGCTTAATACAGGCAAATACTTAGTTTCGACTTCCATGGCATCCAACAACACGTTTAACCTGTTATTTAGCTCGAATAGTTTATCCCGCACCGGCTGAACGTTTACGTCCTTCAGCATTCCTGAAGTTGAAGGAAGCTCTTTCTTATCTACTATATGCATTATACCAAGTCTCGTAACACAGTCCAGCACATTTGTCAGGTACTCATCTAATAACGATATGTTGACGAAACTCATCTTTTCAGGTCTAAACATGATTCCACCAATCCAGTAAAACCATTATGAACGGATTACTTTAAAATGACTAGGTGCTTTTTGATGCGATCCTGAGATAATTCCAGGTTCTTACCATCCATTATGGTCATTATATCCTTGATCTCCATCTCTTTCATCACAAAGAAACCTATAAATGAAGCTATGTGAAAAGGAAATCCCTGCAAAGCCTTTAAGCTCTGATGGTAAAGATACCTGAGCAGAGCTATCTCAACACCCAATGTAGAATTATCATCCACTGGTGTTATTGACTCCAGAACATGATCATAAGGATGTACAAAATGTTCCTTGATTGATCCGAGCATATCACTGCTTCCAATGATCTTCCAAAACACCTGTCCTTGAATTTTCCAACCATTTGGAATAATATATTGGAATATCTGTTCTGGAGACAGGCGATAATATTCTTTGAATCTAAGCATCCATACCAGATTGATTATATCATATTGCATCTTTAGAAACTCGTTAGCTTTACCTTTGTCTATCAGACCAAGAGAGTCAAAGGATTCCTGTAATCTTGCATAATATCCTAAATCCAGGGCAATCTCTAGCGGAAGAGAACTTTTCTCAGCTTCATAGTGCTGATACCCAATTTCAAGTGGCCGTGCAAATTGTGTGTTTTTCATGAGTTTCATAAAGCTTTCTAAATCCCTGGCTTCAAGCACACTCTCTATTGGTATTGTATGATATTTTCTAAGTGAAAACATGAATGGTGCAGAAGTATCGGTTAAATTTGCTTCTCGCATTAATGATCTGATAATTGATTTTACATTAATCAGTTCAAACCTTTCCAATAGAGTTGCAACAAAACGAGCGGGTTTACCACTTAAGAAGGTGAGAATTTTTATATAAGACAATATAAGATTTTGTTTGAGACCATGCTCAATCTGTGTAGGATCGGTGAGATTTTGGACATGATCCACGTAATCCGTTTGGTTCAGTATAGACATAAATGACTGGATATCAGGCGACATCAGAAGAGATTCCATCTGAGCCTGTTCCAGAAGCCTACCTTTTAGTGCGCGCATCCGTGCGTATGGAGCTGAATATATAATCATATCTTTTTATAAATATTCGTTGGAAATAATTTGTTCAATGACGAAATTTATCGCCTTATCATGATTTCGCTGAAACAATTCATCCCAGTGTTGAGCTTCTTTTTTTGCACGATCCGATATTTCTTTCCGAGTCAATTCCGCCCGATTCCTGACTTTACTCAGAGTTTCTTTTATTTCCTGCTCTTCCTGAGTTTTTGCTTCTTCTATAATTTTCTGGACTTCTTTTTTCGTCTGCTCTCGAAGCTCTCTAGCTTCCTTTTCTGCTTTTTCGACTATACCCCTGGCTTCAGTTTCTGTTTCTAGAAGAGCTATCAACGTGTTCTCCAGATTCTTTTCCATCTTCGTCTTCTTCCTTTTTCTTCCGGGTTCTTTTTACTCTCCGCACCTCAAAATATACAAGATATATTAATCCTGCGGCGATCATTACACGGATAACAATAAAGATTACCAATACTACCTGTGCAAAAGCATCCATTTTACTCTCCTATGGACTATCCCGCACGAAGCTGCCTTTCAGCATCAACGACATCACGGTTTACCCTGGAGATACAATCGTTGATCTTATAGAACAACGAATCATCTGTTGATACCACTCTTCTTATCTGTCGAAGCAAATCGCCCGCAAGCCTGAAATATCTTACCAGATCACCGGGTGGAGCATCTGTATAATCCGTCAGTTCATCAAATCCACACCCTCCGCTCCACTCATAAGCGGCAAGACTAAGTTTAGTGTCTAACTCCTTTAAAGGTGGTAAAATCCCCAAAGAGTTCTCTATCTCTATTATACTTTTTATTTTTCGAATCGGATCTGAAATCACAGGGCTTATAATACTTTTTTCCAGCATCTTGTACCAGCAATCTCTTTTTGACTCGAAAACTATCGCTGTCACGACAACGTTTATCCAGTCCGACTCTAAACGATGAAAGTATCCATCAAAGAATAGCTCTGTCACTTGCAATTCGTAGCCATAAATTTGAGATGCTATTTTTCCTCTTGGAAGTAACCCCTTATAATCTATATAACCTATTTCTCTTAATAAGTCAAGTCTGTTTTTTATCTGATTCCTCTGATAATTTTCAATAAATTCTTTTCTTTGAGAAAGCTCAAGTAAGCGTTCATCATAATCTACCATTTTATCTGTCGTTTGAAGGCACTTTTTCAGGTTCTCACACTTATGACATTTTATTGTTTTCATCATTCCAATTAGTCTTGCAGTTTTTTTACTAAACTTTTGGAATTTTCTTTTATTTTTTTTGTTATTTCGTCCTGTTTTTCTTTCCGAACTAAGTGCCTCTTGCTCTTCTCTTAATTTCTGATCCAGATTTCTGTATTCCCAAAGCCTTTTTATGTCACCATCGAAGATACACATCAAATTTTCTATTTCTTCTTTTTGGATTTGAATCTTCTCCAGAGATTGCTTAATATTTCTCAGTGTTTTCACGCTTTGATAGTTGCCAAGACTCTTATCACATACATCGTATATGCGTTCACCATATTTTTCGTATAGGTTTAATATACTACTGTAAGAAAGGTTAAACTGACTTTCTATCTTTTCTATCTCACCCGAAACTACGTGCTTTACCTCTCCATATTCATCATATTCAACGTCAACGTTGGCATAAACGAAGCCTTTTTCGTCAATACCCCGTCGTCCAGCACGTCCAGCCATCTGGTGATACTCTCGTGCTTTCAGGTAGCGGAACTGAACACCGTCGTATTTTGCCAGATTACCAAAAATAACAGAACACGCTGGCATGTTTATTCCAAGCGCAAAAGTCTCCGTAGTAAAAAGCAGTTTCACGTACCCAAACGTAAACAAACGCTCAATGACTTCCTTTAGAGTTGGCAACATTCCAGCATGATGGTACGCAACGCCATTTTCCACCAGTTTCCGCAACGCCATTGCGTGTGCATCGTCTTTAATTCCATATTTTTCACAAAGCTGGTCGTATTCGTATAATATTATTTCCCTCTCATCTGGATCCAGTAAATTCCTGTCAGTATTTTTTAGAGCGTTCTCCTCACAGCTTTTTCTGCTAAATGAGAAAAAAAGGCACGGAAGCTGATTATTAATTTGAATATGCTCTATAAGGTCAGTACCATCAATTGGTAAGACACTATGTCCCGCCGACTCCATAACCTGCACTGCAACTTCTGGCTGATGATTATCTATATCGGTATTTCCTCTGTTTTTCTTTAGAGCGAATGTTTCAGGTTCTTTCTGCAATTCCTTTAGCTCATTTAACCCTCCAAGCCCATATCCATGAAAATAGAGCTTGTGTTCCAACGGCACAGGACGATGGGTTTCGATAACCATGTCTATTTTGCTGTGGCGAACGCTTTGCATCCAACTGGTGAATTCACGCAGGTTTGGGATTGTTGCGCTCAGGCATAAAAAATTTATGTGCTGTGGTGCAAATATAATACATTCTTCCCACACTGTGCCACGCTCTACGTCATCAATATAGTGTATTTCGTCGAAAATAACGTAATGAACGTCTTTTAACCGATCAATATTATCAAAGATGATGTTTCTGAGTATCTCTGTGGTCATGATCAACACGGGGGCATTATCATTTATTACTACATCACCAGTTATAATGCCAACCTTATCACCATAATCTTTACAAAAATCTCTGTATTTCTGGTTACTTAGAGCTTTAATAGGGGATGTGTATACGATCTGTTTACCGGACTGTAAATACTTTTCGAGCGCATATTCGGCAGTAAGGGTTTTTCCGGATCCTGTTGGCGCGGCAACAATTACAGAATGGTTTTGTTCTATCGAGTTAATGGCTTCTTCTTGAAATTTGTCTAGTTTATATTGCTTATAAAACATGAATTATTCTGCTTTTCCTCCTTATTAATTTCACTGAATCTTGCTCCTAACCAATCTTATAATTTCTTGAGACAGTTCCAATGCCCATTTTGCTTCATCGGGGTCGTCATAATGCTTTGCAGGTATATCTCCCGGTAATCCATTGGGGTATCTTGTGGGAATATAATAATCATCAAGCCTTTTGGCATTCTTTATAGAGTTAAAATCATTATCAATTTTACCTGCAAGCTTTATCAAATCAGATACAGAATGGGTATGTAAATGTTCTTCTTCTTTAAAATATATAAACGCCTTTAGAGCTTTCTCTGCACTTTGTTGACAAAGAAAAAGTGAAATATAATACCGTTCGGCGTTCATTAAAAACTCCGCATCTTTTATCTCTTCCTCTGCTTGAGTCAGCCATCTAAGAGCTTCTTCTTTAGGTTCTGGTCTCATATACTACCTTTCCAGTTTCTAACGCATGTCTTACAAATCTGCTTACAGGAATTAGATTTTCCAATTCTTCTTGGGTATAAGCTAGAATATCACATTCAACATTCCTGTCTATCTCGTCATATATCTTGATCATCCACTTTCTTCCAATCATTGTGGACGGCATGATAGCAATAATATCAAGGTCGCTGGTGCTTCTGACGTGTCCCTCTGCATAAGAGCCAAAAACGATTATTTTAAGCGCACCCATATCCTTTAACTGCTCTGATATACTTTCGAGTTCAGTTTGAAGAAGTTGCCTTCTTTTTTCTTTTCGCTCTCTGATTGCTTGTAAGCTTATTTCCATTTTTTATATTAACTTTTGATTGATCGAATTAACACTTATATTAAACACCAAGACTCTAAGACACAAAGAACACCAAGAATTTAAAATTGAATTTCTTGATCTTGGAGTCTTTGTGATTAAAATCTACAAGGGAATAACTTATTTAGTTGCACATCATTAGCTTTTACGGTGAAATAACTGAAGATTGACACCATTTGTGCCGTCAAAGAATGCCAGCATTAAGCCCGGCAGTGCTTCAAATGGTTCTTTGATGAATTTTATACCCTCAGCCTTGAGTTCCTCGGTTGACTTATCTATATCGTCTACTTGAAAAGATAGGTGATGCACTCCCGGTATAGCCAATCTTCCCCCGCCCTCAAATGCTTTTGTTGGGATTAGCTCAAGGTTGACGTTCCCTGCATCAAGAAAAAGTGCTTCGCCAGCATCACCGAGATCAAGCCTTTCAAGGACTTTCATCCCCAATTTATTAACGTATAATTCTTCCGCTTCCTTCATATCCTCAACTAATAGAGCTATTTTCCAGATTTTCATGGTTTTCCTCCAATTATTGTAGTAGGGGCGAAGCATTTGCCTTTCAGAGTGTATTCCGTATCCAGCATTTACAAGGCAAATGCTTCGCCCTTACAATGTCTATTCAGGTAGCCAAAGATGCACGCCGTCTACTTCGGGTCCACGAGGCGCTTCGCTTCCGAGATTACGATAAGGCTTGCCTGCTATTCCTACACGACCATCTACAACGATGACTTTGGCTTCGTGTGTGCCGATACCCTGATCAATTATATGCTCTTCCATATTGCTTCCATGACTTAAAAAAATCCGTTGTGCAGGTGGATGTGGATGATTACCGTTCGGTAAACCCATTTCACCTACAAAAAGGTCAGGACTACCATCTCCGTCAAAATCAGCTACCTGTAAAGAATGTGGTTCCAATAATTTATCGTGTAAGACTTGCGGTTCCCACATTGCCTCTGGATCATTGCCGGACTTGAACATGACGACACGACCGTATTTTCTGCCGTTTAGGCTTGCATCGCCTTCAGAGATCACGATCTCAGGCTTGCCATCACCGTCGAAATCAGCGGTTACAGATTTCGGAGATACGTAACCTCTGGCAAATTCGTGCCGTTCCCATTTACCATCGGGACTTTTTGGTACACGATACCATGATAATCCGGCGATTAACTCCATCCGTCCATCAAGGTCAACGTCAGAAAAACATAATCCTTCCTCATGCACACCAGTAGCTATTGGATAAACATGCGGCCATGGAGAGACACGAGGGTCATTAGGAACGAGGGCATAGAACAAAGTTTGTGAACCTTGATTCCAGAAATAGACTTCCGGACGACCATCACCATCAACGTCAGCGATCATCTGATCGTGGCTTTGAGTTTTTGGCATACGGAATATTTCTCTGTGCGTCCACAGTTGAGTCGGATCGTCGGGACATTCCCACCAATAGATGATGTTACCTTTCCAGTCGCCGCCGGCAACAAGGTCAAGGTCGCCATCACCGTCAAGATCAGCCAATGCACCACCGGCTTCTACTCTGTCAAAGGTATTATCAAGGAGATGATGTTCCCACTCCCCGTTTGCTGTTCTCCCTATCCAATAAATCTCCCGTTGTGGCTCACGTGCCGCTATGACGACTTCTGGAACGCCATCACCGTTCAGATCACCAACGATACAGCTTGTCCGCTCACTTGGCGACCCAATGTATATCGTATGGCGACGAAAATTAGGTAAACCCGGCATATTTCATCCCCTTTCTTAATCTTTAATCACTCATGCGTATTCCTCTGCAAGCTGTTTAGCCATCTTCACCCATTCCCACATGCGCCATGGTTCCCTGCGGCATGAGTGTAAATCCTTCATGATGACCTCAACCACGCAATCTTTAGTCTTATCAAGCGCATCCTTGAGTATCTTTCGGGCAAGATCACCATCCCATTTTTCCATGCCTATGATGGCAGGATTCGGTTTGTAAGAGAAGATGTAATCCTTCTTTATTTCGTTTGCGCCTCTTTCGGGATCAACCCATGGACTCATGCTAATCCTTCGTAATCTTGGGATTGATCTCAAGATATTAACCTTTTTATCCAGAGGTTCACAACAGCCATAACTCGTCAATCCAAACCTCGACAGGAACTGTTTTTCATAGCTCAAAGCGAATTCTTCGTGCATGGCTGGCGATACTTCGGAGAAGATTTGAGTTGTGGCATGTCCCCATTGGTCAATTGGTCGGACATGTGTGCCATCAAAATCCTTTTGCGGCAACTCATCTGTAAATGCGAATCCTCCCGGACCAACTCCAACGTTGCCATTATTAAGTGACAAAACCCCAAGTTTCTCATACTGGTTAAGATTACTGAGCGTCCAATCTGTCATGCGCTGCATCCATGCGTGAACCCATGCGGGACGGTCAATCATGTCCGTAAAAGTGTTCTGAAGACCACGCCACTGAATAAATGTATCCATCATAGAGAACCAGTGACCGGCAACCCCCCGTTTTTCCACAGTCAGAATACCATCATATATCTCACATAATCTCTGATAATGTTTCTCAGTCGCATCCCAGTCCACAGTGATGGTGGGCATCGGGATTATGTTTGGATCTGCATCGTCTGGAATGACAGAGTTGTACCTGGCGGCACCGAAAACGTGATCAGGGCGGGTGGCATTGGTGTCTATCCCCATGCCTGTTCCGTTAATGAATATGGGGCTGTGTATCTTCGCCTCATAAACAGTATCATCGGGCATGTGTTCCCAATGGTAAAGTGTGGCTTTGAGATGCCATTCATGCTGTCTTGCGAAGCCATCCTCTGCTTCCAGCTTGATCTCATCACCTGTCTCATGCCAAGTTCCGTTCTGTAGGATGATCATGGGTCGCACTTGCTCAAGACGATTGAGTTTTCGCCACAGTTCCTCTTTTTCTTTCTGCTCTGGTAATGCAGCAACTTCAGCGACTTTCTTCGCCAGATCCCTGATAATTTTCAGATCCTTCTCAGGAAGACTCATCTAATGCCTCCTATACTTTTTATTAGCTTGTTTGTAAAGCCAATTCCTCAAAGATCAACTTTTTGAATACATCTTTGCTTCCAAATCGTTTTATAGCATCAAGAATTTCAATACCTGCCAATCGTCCATCTGCATCGTAATCCACTGCGATACCTTCTGCAACATGCTCAGTGGTTACAGTAGCTTTTATGAAGCGAATGTATAAAGCATCCACCTCTGAGTCATAAGTTATTCTCATTCTATATCCTTCGTTTCAGAAGAAATATGTATAGAAGATGTTTCGATTGTTTTTATAACCTCATCTTCAGTAGTTCCTCTAAAGATGAGTTGCTCTCTTGCATGTTTAGATAAGACAATCGGTTTCATTAATCTTTTTATATTTGATGATTGAGGAAGGGAAGTTACATAGAAGACTTGGAAGGTTAAATGGAAAAGAACCGTGTTTATGACCGTAAAAGACCACAATATCATTGGATATCTATAAATAACCTTCCAAGTCGTGTTACATAGACACTTTCCTCTCCCAAACTTGGATTCAACCTCATGTATTAAGACAATTCAGGCGGGAAGAAATAGACTACTTCTAGTATTCCCTCACCGTCACTGACTAAATCGTAACCCGGCAGACATGCAGGAACGAATACAGACTTGCCACGCTTAATTGGAACGTGTCCAAAGCTACCGTGTAACATTCCGCTTCCATGTATCACTGTAATCCCGTGGAAACCTTTATTGCGCGGGATGCTCATTTTTGTCGTTACCTTATACCTTGAAAGCTGGAAGAACGGCTTGGCTTCATCTGGCAGAAGTTTTTCTTCCACATTGCCATTCTCTTTGCGTGCAATCACGGGTGTCCTTTTAACGTAGTTATTCAGGTAATCAAGGCTCATTTTTTTGAAGTCAGCCGCTTGAAGGGCAGTATCCCAGTCTAATCCCAAAATACCGTCGTTCTTTCCAAATGGGTAATCTTTCCATTCTGCCAGTATGTTCCAGTCAGTCGGCTCCTGCGGTTCGAGCATGCACAGACCAGAGCCAAGTGAATGTACAAAGCTGTCTCTCAGGAAGATCACGTCACCTATGTTGGGTTCAATCTCGTGCATGTGAGCGCGCATTGTTGCCACATCCTGCGCTTCCAGCCATTTCTTGAATTCATTGACGTCAATATCCTCTTTCCATCCGACCCATGCCTTTGCACCCGGTCTCTTTCCAATGATTATCCACGATTCGTTTTTACCGTACGGTGAATTCAGGTATTTTTTTGCAAAATCTGGCGATGGATGCCAATGGACTGGAATGTGTGCATCATCACCTACGTCGAATATCTTAACCAGAATCCCTAAAGTTGCTCCGAACTTATTGAAGTGTGCTTCTCCGATGGTTTCATTCGGAAACTCCTCAAGCAACTCTTTCAATAAAACGATCTCACCGTTTGGCAGTTGAATACGGCTGAAACCCTTGTCCGGGGGATTTTCACGACTGGGGGTTACTGCACGATTGGTTGAAAACATCCATTCCTCAGAACGGTAATCATCCTTCGGATCAGGCTCACCTAAAAAATCAGCACGTAATTTACCTCCGTTGTAGAAGTGAAGATAGGTGTTTGGAGCCATGTATATAGGCGCATTTAACATCTGTTTCAACATATCTTTAGAAGCCATAGCTAACACTCCTTTGAATGTTTATTTTTAATAAAAAATCAAATCCAGAAAACATAAACAGTATAACAAAACGCAACCTTGTTTACAAGGCTGGATTATACCAGACACCTAAAAAAAAGCCAGTAGTCAAACTGACAGTCTCGCAGTTTGACTACTGGCTTAAAGAATGATAATGCATGAATCCGACCTCAGATTCAAGCTCAAAATGGTAGCAAATTGAAAATTAACGAAGCCCAAGCTCGGCTATCTTGTTTCTGATATAATCAGGAAGCATGCCGCATGCTTCCGCAAGTTCATCAACGCTTAGTCGCTTGTAATTCTCTCTCAGGAATTCTTCCTTTTTCTTGCTCCACTTCTTTTTACGCTTTCTAATTAGTCCTAAACGGCTTAACTTTTTGGCTACAGCAAGCTCAGTAATCCCCAGTTTCTTTGCAAGAAGAGCATTCGACATTATATCGTAACTATCTCTTAGAAACTGATCTCTATCAATAGTCCACTTCTTGAGTCGTCGTAATTTCAGCGTACCAAGCCTTTTTTCGATCGCGCATACAGTTGTTCCAAGCTCATGTGCAAGATCCTTATTTATCATCTTGGTATAACTGTCTTTAAGAAATTTATCTTTCTCTGTAGTCCACTTTCTGTTACGTTTCAGGTTAAGTCTTTTGAGTTGGTAACCAATCCCGCCCGGGGTAAGGTTAAAATGTTCAGCCAACTCCTTATTAGTCATCTTTTGATAATTATCTTTGAGAAATTGCTTATCCTCTTCTGTCCATTTCCTTCTAGCCATTTTATTCTCCTGTGAAGCTATCGTTTTCCAAAGTAAATAAATACCCCTTGCAACGTTTTGTCCCCATCAACTACGAGTCTAAAAGGAGTATCAGCTTCAATAAATACTGAGTCTCCCGAATTGAGTTTATGCTCAATTTCTTCTAATATGATCTTCACGGAACCACTGGAGACGTAAACAAATTCGCTATAATCTCGCTTGTGTAGGTTAGAACCGCTACTGGCTCCAGGAGGCACAATTGCGCGCATTACAACCGCATCAAGTTCGGTGTTATTATACATTACTTCAAAGACTTCTTTGAAATCACCTTCGATTTTATCACGGTTATCAGGGGTTGTAATAGTAACGGAGCCTTCTTCTTTTTCTTTAAAGAAACTAGCTGGGGATACTTTGTAAAAATCTGCTAGTTTCAACAATCCCTGAATCGAAGGAGCTATAACACCTCTCTCTATCTGCGATAATGTAGCTGTACTATATCCAACAGCTTCAGCAACTTCCTGAAGAGTAAGCTTTTGAGGATTATGCTTAAGTCTTAGTTGTCGCAGTGCTGTGCCTATGTACTTTATCCGTTCAGATCGTTTCTGATTTTCCATTGAACTAAGTTACATCCTTATAAGATCGGGTTCAACTTAGAGAGCAAAAAGTGTTTATCTACACTTTAACTGACAAACCGTATCATAGTGTAACAGAAATTTGTATAATTTGTCAAGAAAAAAAATCAGAAAGTCAACTAATCGGAAATTTGACACCCTATAGTTTGATCTATAGAAAGTCCTTAAGTTTGCGCACTCTCACGGGATGTCGCAGTTTATTAAGAGCCCTTTCCTCAATTTGTCGGATCCTTTCCCTGCTAACACCAAACGTTCTGCCGATCTGATCCAGAGTGTGTGCGTATCCATCATCAATACCAAATCTAAGTCTGATAACTTGCTCTTCACGTTCAGAAAGACCGCTAAGTACCTCATCAACTCGCTCTAATAATTCACCTCGAGCGGCTTCATTATCTGGTGAATCAATTTTGTCATCCTCGATAAAATCAGACAGATAACTGTCCTCTGAACCAACAGGTGTCTCAAGAGAAACTGGATGGCGTGGCATCTGGAGAAGCTGTTGAACTTTCTCAGACCGCACCTGCATCTGCCCAGCGATCTCATCTACCGTTGGAGTTCGGCTTAGCCTTCTAGCCGCACGAGCGGATGCTCGTCTCAGTTCTTTATTACTTTCGATTATATGTACCGGTAATCTAATAACTCCGCCATAATTTGCTATGGCACGAGTTATGGACTGTCGAATCCACCAGACAGCGTAAGTACTAAACTTGTATCCCTTTTGATACTCAAACTTATCAACAGCTTGCATCAATCCCACGTTACCTTCCTGAATTAGATCCGATGCAGACAAAGCTGGACTAACACCAGCATATTTCTTGGCTATACTGACGACAAGACGAAGATTCGCTTCTATAATCCTCTTCTTAGCAATGTTTATCAGGCTAAATCCATGAGAAATACGATTAAGAATATCCTTGAGTTTGATCTCGCTGACATTAATCTCATTCAGTACGCTTTCAAGTGCTGACTTTGCTATATCCAGAAGTTGATTATTTGTAAGTTGCCTGTTTTCGTAGTATAGTATTTCAGAAATTCTCAGAACTTTCGCTATCTGAGAGGGTGAAAGTCTATTGCCAGTATCAATGTTTGATATAAATATTTTCAGAAAAGATATATCTTCAGCTATCTCTTCTATTTGGCTTGCTCGCCTATATACCTCGTCTTTTGGAAGCACTGATTCAGGGCTGGGTGCAAAACACGTATCATAAACAGCCTGTTGAATAATGTCATGCCCATTTTCTATCTGTGCAAATAGAACGATCTCATCATCCTTCGTAAGTAGCGGCTGACGACCAATCTCACGGAGATAAATTGCGAGTGACCTCTCCAGTCCATAATTATCGTAAGGGGTAATGTATTCGCTGTTTTCCTGATACTGGTCGGTCGCTCCATCCAAATCGGACAGAAGCGTATAATCACGAGGGTTATCAGACAACTCTGTGATTTCTTCCTCGATTTCCTCGTCTTCATCTATACCATGCAAGACCCCTAGCATGTCATCGTCAGGCTCTTCTATAGATTCTTCGATGATGGAGCTTTCATCTTCTTCAGTTTCGTATTCTTCTGTTTCTACTTCTAATCTTTGCATCTCTAAATTCACTCTCTCCATTTACGGTTCTGTTGATTATTAAAAATATCGAATCCATCGGTATTCAACAGAGCTTATGCTATTCATCCAAAGAATTTTCCATCCAACCCAAAGGCATAAAGGGGCATCAAAACTTTGGTTATAAAGAACGATCACAATATAGGGGATTGAATTTGTTATACACTTCTTATGAATGGATGGAAAAGCTTATGGGTATAACGTATGTTTTAACATTCTGGTTTACTAAAAATGAAAATGATTTAGGATAAAGGGAAATTAGCCAGATAAAAATATTAAATTCAACTACTAAAACTTGAAATCCATCAGACAAAGTTTTTAGTTACTTCTCCCTTCCGTAACATTCAACTATTTCAATGTATTTTACTGAATTTGGCAAACCAGAAACCAAAACTGTTTACATTGGTTGGGCTTAATTGAACTTTTAAATTGTCTTGGCATTAAAAATACCACAAACTTCAAAATTATATCATAATTAATTCAATTTGTCAAGAGCAATCCAAAAACTACCCCTACATTCATTTACAGTCTATTATTGTGAAACCACAATTCCTATAACTTTATTCCCATATAATTGAAATAATTCTTCAATGCCTGCTTAACTATTGAAAACACTTTTAACAAATGTTATAATCCCATTGTGTCAATATACAACATGGGTGTGTCAAAAAACAATCAACTGCTAAAATAAATTTTGTGTTATACACCTTAAGTTATATCTAAAATACTTGATTTTCTAGCTTATATAACTAACAAGCGCTTATCATTATAGTCTGGCATGATAATTGCCATTTAGTAATTTGTGACTCCAAGAATTCGAGCATAAAATTTTATGTTGATATGGTGTGAAAGGAGATCAAAAATGGCAATTCTTAAAAAGAAACAACTTAACATTCGCATAATTATTGCCGTGATTGTTGCGATGATTATTAGTACAGTTTACGTCTGGGCTGAATCAGACGGTCAGGTTATTTCAACTGAAGGAGTTTCAGTGATAGCTATTAAAGCGGCTAACAATACCTTCAGAATAGTTCCGTGGGATCGGTCGGAGGTAATGGTTAAAGCATTATCTGATGTTAAACAACCGGGTGAAGGAACAACAGAAATCCAAAAAATGGATAAAAATGGTGACAGGATAGAGATAGAAGCAAAGGCATCTTCTCCAACTTTAATAGAATACGAAGTTTCAATGCCCGAAGACATGAATCTTGAAATAAAATCCATGAACAGTTCTATATACATAACCGACATCAGAGGTAAAAAAACGATAGAAACGTTCAATGGAAACGTGGAACTAAACAACGTAGTGGGGTCAGTATCGGCAAAGACATTTAACGGCAATATCCTTGCAGATATTCGATTTGATGAAAAAAGTGATTTTGTTACAGTCAATGGGTCAATTGATATTCGTGTGAAAGACACTTTCTCAGTGCCAATATCAATAACCACAGTTTCAGGCTCTATCACTATGACTTTACCAGATGGTTACTCAACGGATATTGACGCATCTGCGGTCTCAGGACAGATCATCAGTGATCTTCCATTAGATGGCGGACAAGATGGACATTCATTAAAGGGAAAACTCTTCGGCGGTGGACCACCACTGAAACTGAAAACCGTCAGCGGAAGCATCAATATCGGATTAGATCAGACTAATGCAAGCCCTAAACCATCTCCAGAGCAATCAGAAAAACCAACAGCAAAAACAGAAGAAACCAATGTTACGAAGATAGACAAATCGGCATTACCAGACATCGAAGTTATAAAGACATTGGATCCGCCTGTCATAGACGGCAGACTTGATGACAAAACGTGGAAAAGCGCAGGAAGGATCGAAAACTTCATCTGGGCTGATGGCATCAGAAAACCCCATGAAGCGACAGAAGCATACCTCCTCTGGGATGACCAAAATCTATATATCGGGATCAGATGCTACGAATCGAATATGGATAAAATTAAAATCTCAAATACTGAAAAAGATGAAGAAATATGGGATGATGATAACATCCAGATCATTATAGACCCAACACCTGAAACTGAAACGGATTACTACCATATAACTATAAACCCCATAGGAACAACCTACGATCAGGAGATTAGCAGAGCGGATATCGAAAGACGAAGAACAATAGAATCCAATCTGGGTAAAAAATGGAATTCAGAAGGAGCTTTTAGTACAGACATAAGAGATAACTTCTGGACTGTAGAGGCAAGTATTCCCATTTCCTCTTTCACTAAAATCAAGCATCAGGAGGGTGACGTATGGCGGCTCAACCTTCATCGCATAGAACAGCAGAGAAAGAATATACCTACTG